>Ga0209646_1000050_pt1 | contig 296599 bp, 261 predicted proteins | sample AraplaL_Col_mTSA_FD_184259 | JGI IMG/M metagenome (GOLD analysis project Ga0209646, IMG submission 184259) | Arabidopsis root microbial communities from the University of North Carolina, USA - plate scrape CL_Col_mTSA (SPAdes) (version 2) | ecosystem: Host-associated > Plants > Roots >...
CTCATCGTCCGTGGCGCTGGTCGGTGGTGGTTCGCAGCCTCGGCCCGGGGAAATTTCGCTGGCGGTGGCGGCGGTGGTTACGATCGCGGCGGTGGCGGCGGTGGTTACAATCGCGGCGGTGGCGGCGGTGGTTACGATCGTGGCGGCGGCGGTGGTGGATACAACCGCGGCGGTGGCGGCGGTGGTTACAACCGTGGCGGCGGCGGTGGATATGGCGGCGGTGGCGGCCAGAGAAGACCTGGCGGCGGCGGCATGAGAAGGCCTTTCACGCCCAAACCAGATAACAAAATTTACTTTATTGCCCTGCTGCCTACTGCCGAAGTAGGTAAGGAGATCATTAAGATAAAACAGGAATTTGCAGAAAAATACGGCCCTACTTACGCACTGAAAGTATTGCCGCATATTACCCTGCAGGTACCTTTCACGGCCGATCCTGCATTGGAAAAAGCCTTCTGCGATGAATTGGCTGAATTTGCAAAAAGCCAGGCGCCTTTTGAGGTATCCCTGAATGGCTTTGGTACTTTCCCCAATAAGCAGAACCGTGTACTGTTCATTAACGTAGAAAAAAGTGAAACCATGTCTGCTATGCACCGGCAGCTGATCAACTTCCTGCGTAAGGAATTTGGTTTCAGCACCATGCTGGCCCGCACCGGTTTTACCCCACACGTTACCGTGGCCTTTAAAGACCTGGAAGATGATCAGTTCAACAAAGCATGGCCTGAATATGAGAACAAAGAATACCAGGCCAGCTTTAAGGTAAATAACCTGTACTTCCTGCGCCATAACGGCAAATCATGGGAAGTGCTGCAGAAATGTAAGCTGGGTGGTGGTGCAACCCCCGCCTGATCTGAATAAGATATGATCTTATAAATAAAAAAGCCCTCCGTTTACCGGGGGGCTTTTTATTGCTGTTTATGTGTTGTGTGTTAAAGGTCTATTTGTTTGTGTAAGGTATATTCACCCTGCTGGTTCTTAGTCCAGCGGAGGTTCATGGTAGGGCATATTACTTCCAGCACGCTCTCCACATTCCCAAGTTGTTCCGGATCAAAGGTGCCATTGTAGCGGAAACGCGCCATATCCTTGTCTGATAGCGTTATGCGCACATCAAAATAATTCTGTAAAGTATTGATCACATCACCCAGGCGTGTATCCTGGAAAGAAAGGCGGTTCTCTTTCCACGCCATAAAGTTGGGATCTTCAATACGCGTTTGCTCCAGGGCCTTGGTATCTTTTAAAACACCGCGGCTGCCACCAGTGAGCAGCAGCTTTTCCTGCTGGTTATCACGGTTGGAAAAGGCCACCTTGCCCGTTACCACCGCTACTTCTACCTGGCTTACATCATAAGCTTTTACATCAAAAGCAGTACCCAGCACCTGTGTTTGTGTATGGCTGGCATATACAACAAAAGGCTGCGCAGTATGTTGTGTTACCTCAAAAAATGCTTCCCCTTCCAGATGCACGGCACGTTCTTTACCCTTAAAATTAGCAGCATAGGTAAGCTTGCTGTTCTGGTTCAGGTAAGCCTTGCTGCCATCGGGCAGGGTAACGGTTTTCTTCTCATGCGCAAGGGTGGCAACCGATACCTCCGGGTGTCTGAAGAACACGAAATATGCGGTAGCTGCGCCGCTTAACAGTATAACGCTGGCCGCTATACGCAGTACATGCCGGTAGGTATGGAATATACTACGTGTGGGCGTAGCGGTTATTTGCTGTTTGAAAGCTTCCCAGTTCTTTTCCGTGGAGGGGGTGAAATCAGTGTCTGCCTTGCCGGTGAGCGCCCAGGTGCTTTTCAGCGCAGCATAGTATTGCCGGTTGGTCTCATCCTCGTTCAGCCAGCCCTGTAACACCTCTTTTTCTTCAGGGCTCAGGCTGTTATCAATATCACGGGCAATAAGCGTTTCTATATGGTCTAACTCGTAAGACATACCATTAAAATTGTAAGAGTAAAAGATATAAGGAACTGCATGCTACCAATAATATCACAGCCAGGTAATCCTGCAGGGATACTCTTAGTTTCTTTAACGCGGTGATCATCTGGTTCTCCACTGTTTTTACAGAGATATTGAGCGTAGCGGCTATTTCCCGGTAGGTCATCTCCTCAAAACGGCTCAGGATAAATATTTCCCGGCACTTCTCCGGCAGGCGGTCAATAGCCTGGTGAATGTGCGCGGTGGTTTGTTTCAGGCGGTGCGGACTTTCGGCAGTGCCGGAGCTGGCCGGCAGCTGTATCATATCTTCTTCAATAGACAGGTGTTTACCCTGCCGTTTGTGCTTGTCCAGGTGGTCTAATGCCATATTAATTGCTGCTCTGTGCAGGTACGCTTTAAAATACACCTCCTGTAAAGCGCTGCGCCGGTTCCATATCCGTATGAACACTTCCTGGGCAAGGTCTTCTGCAGTGGCGGTATCTTGTACCAGCCGGTAAATGGTTTTACAAACAAGGGGAAAGAAGGATTTAAAGAGCAGTTCCATGAAGGCCTGTTCATCATCCTGTAATAATTCGTGTAACCTGGCATTATCGGGCATAACACAAAAATAGCTTTTGTTACCATTTGGTAGGCTATCACTTATGCCAACCCCTGCAAGGGCAGGTGTACTTTGTGTGTGCATAGTGTGACGATTTTGGCGGCATTTACAGGATGTAGCTGAAAATGACGATCAATAAAAGCAGGCAGGTGATGAAAAGGCTGCCGTTTACGACAAGGACATCCTTTTTTATAACCATAACTGTTGCTTTAATAACTATAACGGAGAAAGGGAGAGGTACCCCTACAAGGAAAGGAAAATTAGTTGGTAGTCTTTAGTTGGCAGTCGTAAGTGGGCAGTTGGCAGTCATAAGGCAGTACATCAATAAAAAATACCTATCACATTATTGTAATGTAATAGGTATTGTATACTTAGTTTATGTGAGTACTCTTTCTCTGACTGCCAACTGCCCACTGCCAACTATTCTACTAAAAAAAGAAGCCGGTGATACAGATGTATCTCCGGCTTTTTGATTAACCCCTATGAAAACCAACTATTGCTCTTGGTTATTGTTGTAAATTGATCTCGCCCAGGTCAGTTGCTTTCCCATCTTCCACTTTCACATCGTTAATGGTGGCGTCCTTAAAAGGATCCTTGGCATTTATCACTACGGTGTAGGTACCAGCCCTGGCACCATTGAAGGTAAATGCGCCATCAGAAACCGCTGTTTTCAACGTATCTGACCCTTGTACCGCCCATGCTTCCGTAGCCCCGTCTGCCGGCCTTACTTTGCCTGTAATGGAACCATCTACGCCTTTAAATGCATAGGCACTGAAGGCAATGGTGGCGAGCGCTAACAGGCTTACTTTGATCTTATTCATAACACACACGTTTAATTGTTTTAAAGATTGATCTGTTGTAAGCGGTGTATAGCGATTTTGAAAGAACTTTTGCTGATCATCAATGAACCAGCCTGCATAGAATTTTACAATTACCATGCCACAGTGGCCCCTGAAATTGTGTGTGTGTTATTTAACATTTCTTTAGCTAAACCCGCCCTTGTGGCCTGTTTTAAGCATTTCAAGAAAAACGCAGGCATGTTGGTTTTGTTGTGTTATAAACTTGTTAAAACACGAAGGGCTGCCATCGGTTAAGAATGGCAGCCCTTGCGGATGAGTTATAAACTGCTTGTTTAGCGGCGGTTTAACTTAGATAATAAGCGTAATATTTCCAGGTATAACCAGATCAGCGTTACCAATAAACCAAAGGATGCGTACCACTCAAAGTATTTAGGCGCGCCCTGCGCTACACCATTTTCTATCAGGTCAAAATCCAGGATCAGGTTTAAGGCGGCAATAGCTACCACCACCAGTGAAAAGATCAGACCTATGGTGCTGCCTTCATGCAGGAAAGGAATATTGATGTTGAAAAAGCGCAGTGCAAAAGCAATCAGGTAAAAGATGGCAATGCCTGCCGTTGCTGTGAACACGATAGCTTTAAACTTTTCCGTAGCGCGGATCACGCGGGCACGGTATAATATCAGCATGGCTATAAAAGTACCAAAAGTAAGGCCCACTGCCTGCAGCACAATACCTTCATATAAGCTGCTGTACATGGCAGAGATACCACCCAGGAACAAACCTTCGCACAAAGCGTAGGCAGGCGCCAGGTAAGGCGCCCAGTCTTTTTTGAAAACAATTACCAGCGCCAGCACAAAACCGCCAATACCGCCACCGGCCAGGTAAGGCAGGATGGATGCGCCTTTGGCAAAAATGCCCCAGGAGTAAACGGATGACGCCATTACCAGCAGGAGTAAAAAGACCATTTTGTTTACGGTACCGCGCAGGGTCATAGCGTTGCCGTCCTGCACCAGGGTAGCCTGTTGAAAAGTACTCTCTTTCAGTACAGGGTTGTTGGATTGAAATAATGCCATAGTGTAAATGTTGTGTTTACAGATCAACACATCAAAAATACAAAGAATAGTTGGTATACCAGGATCACGGAACCTTACTTCGCAGGCGTGATCACGATCTTCCGGAACTCAATAGGACCATGATCTCCCTGGATATAAATCGGTCCGGGCTCGCCTTCATTACTATCCAGGGCACCGCCGGTAATGCCGGGTATTTCCTGGTTACTGATCACGGTTTTACCGTTCACCACCACGGTTACCATGCGGCCAATTAAGGTAATATCATAGGTTTGCCATTTATCAGGCCCCAGGGCTGCAATTTCGCTTGGCGCCAGGAAACCGTAGATGCCGCTGAACAATACACTGGCAGGGTGCGCATCTGCCGGGCTATCCTCAATCTGCGTTTCATAACGGCCTCTCAGGTATACGCCGCTGTTGCTGCCTTTCTGATAACGGAACTCAACATGCAGCTTAAAATCCGTAAAGGTTTTTTCGGAGATCAGGTTAGCGCCTGAATGCGGGCTGGTAAGCACCCCGTTCTTTACTACCCATTGGTTTTCGCCCAGCGCTTTCCAGCCGCTCAGGTCTTTCCCGTTAAAAAGGTTAATGGGCTTATCCCAAACCGGCGCAGCAGTCCTTTTCAGGTAAGGTGCTTTTACACCCTTCCAGTTGTAGGTTTTGCCCTCGCTGGTGGTAATGGTGCCCTGAATGCCTTCCCCGGCCAGCTCTCCCTCGATCACAAAATCCTGATCGCCTTTTTCCCATTGGGGGGGAATGGTAAAGCGGAACTTACCATTATCAAAATACACATGGGATACGGGGCGCGCGCTGCCGGAAACGCCTACAAAATAGCCTACCAGCGCACGGTTGCCGGAGAGCTTTACTTCCAGCCAGGAGGGGGCAGGTTTTCCATTCTGGTCAATGGTAAGGTCCCAGCGCCCGATCAGGTTAGAGGAATCGGCCATAATATGCGCCGGAGCAGTAGTAAGGGATGTTGCCTGTGCAGCGCCTGCAGCCAGCAAACAGCTCATTCCCAGTACAAGAAATTTTTTATGCATACAATTGATTTTTTTAGTGGAAGCTGCGTGGAACCAGCTTTTATGAACAGGCGAATAAGGTAAGATTAATCTGCATTTTATGCAAATGCGGAAAGGATGATTACCTTTACAACATGATGATGATGGCACCAACACTTTAAGCTTCCTCAATACCCACAGGTATAATACCTCTTCCCGGAGGTAAGTTCCCTAATTGTATTCATTCATCTCACACTCATCATCATGCAGGAAGTTTTAAGTAAAGCACAGCTCACAGCTTTTATCAATAATGGTTTTGTACGTATTGACGACGCATTTTCCACCGCCCTTGCGGAAGAAGTGCGGCATATACTCTGGAAAGACATTAACGCAGATCCCCATGATCCGGCAACCTGGATAAACCCTGTAGTAAGGCTGGGTATGTACACCCAGGCGCCTTTTATACAATCGGCCAACACACCGGTGTTACATAACGCATTTGACCAGCTGTTAGGCGCCGGTAGATGGATCCCGCCACGTGCTATGGGCACTTTCCCCGTGCGTTTTCCCGCTCCGCAGGAACCCGGCGATACCGGCTGGCATGTGGACGCCGGTTTTCCGGGCAAAGATCCGGGCAATTATTTTGACTGGCGTATTAATGTGCGGTCAAAAGGCAGGGGGCTGCTCATGCTAGTCCTTTATTCAGATGTGGGAGTGCAGGATGCACCCACCAGGATCCGTACCGGTTCTCACCTGGATGTGGCCCGTTTGTTACAGCCTGCCGGCGAACAGGGGCTTTCCTTTATGGAGCTGGCCCGCGGGCTGGAGGGCCTGCCCGCAAGGGATGAAATACTGGCCACCGGTAAAGCCGGCACCGTATACCTATGCCATCCCTTTCTGGCGCATGCCGCCCAGCTACACCGGGGTACGGAGCCCCGCTTTTTGGCCCAGCCCCCCTTGCTGCTGAAAGAGGAGCTGGTTATTGAAGGCCGGGATGGCGCCTATAACCCGGTGGAGCAAGCCATACGCGCCGGCTTAAAAGATCCGGGTCTTCAATAACTTTAAGTTATTACCCATAACAAGAAGCAATGCCCATAAACGTTTCCGCCGATTAAAGTCTACTGGCTTTGTGTACTTTTGTGGTAGATACGTATTATTCCGCATATGAGTAGGATTACTCCCTTGTGAAATGCTACATTTGCACTTTAATAAACAGTAGGTTCAATGTCTAACACTCCTATTCAACAGATAGAAGACGTAGTAATAAAATTTGCCGGCGACAGTGGTGACGGGATGCAGCTTACCGGCAGCCAGTTTTCAAATAACACCGCCCTGATCGGGAACGACCTGAGCACCTTCCCCGACTTCCCGGCCGAAATACGCGCTCCCCAGGGAACCCTGGCCGGTGTGAGCGGCTTCCAGTTGCACTTTTCCTCTAACCGTATATTTACCCCGGGCGATGCCTGTGATGTGCTGGTAGCAATGAACGCCGCCGCTTTAAAGGCCAACCTGAAAGCGCTGAAAAAAGGCGGTATTGTAATAGCCAATACCGATGGTTTTGATTCCAAGAACCTGCGCCTGGCCAACTATCCGGAAGGTGTAAATCCCCTGGAAGATGGCTCCCTGGTAAATTACCAGCTGCATACCATGGATGTGACCAAAATGACGCGCGAAGCGCTGAAGGATACCACCATGGGTATGAAGGAAAAGGACCGCGCCAAGAACATGTTTGTACTGGGCTTCCTGTACTGGTTATATAACCGCAGCATGGAAAGCACGGAGAACTTCCTGAAAGAAAAGTTTGGTAAGAAACCGGAGATCCTGGACAGCAACCTGAAGGTGCTGCATGCCGGCTATAATTTTGGCGATACCGTAGAAGCCTCTTTCAGCACCCGTTTTAAGGTAGAAAAGGCCCGCATGGAGCCCGGCACCTACCGCAGCATTACCGGTAACACGGCGCTGGCATACGGGTTAATAGCAGCATCACAAAAGGCCAATCTGCCGCTGTTCCTGGGTACTTATCCCATTACACCGGCATCCGACATCCTGCATGAGCTGAGCCGGTATAAGAACTTCGGTATCCGCACCTTCCAGGCCGAGGATGAAATTGCCGGTATCACCTCTGCCATTGGCGCCTCTTACGGCGGCCAAATGGGGGTAACCACTACCTCCGGCCCGGGCATGGCCCTGAAAGGAGAAGCGATGGGCCTGGCTGTAATGCTGGAAATACCCTTGCTGATCGTAGATATTCAACGCGGCGGCCCTTCTACAGGCTTACCTACCAAAACAGAGCAAAGCGACCTGTTACAGGCTTATTACGGCCGTAATGGGGAGTGCCCGATGCCCATTGTATCGGCCTCCACGCCTTCCGATTGTTTTGAGGCGATCTATGAAGCGTTCCGCATTTCGGTGAAGCATATGACGCCGGTGATCTTCCTGAGCGATGGTTACATTGCAAACGGCTCTGAGCCCTGGCGTTTTCCTAAAAGCGCCGACCTGCAGCCGATAGAAGTGAAGTTCAAGACGGGCCTGGCAGAAGGAGAGGAGCAGTTCCTGCCTTACCACCGCGATGAGAACCTGGTACGCCCCTGGGCAGTGCCCGGCACACCCGGCCTGGAACACCGTATAGGCGGCCTTGAAAAACAGAACATTACCGGTAACGTAAGCTACGATCCGGAAAACCACCAGCTGATGGTGAAGATCCGCCAGGAAAAAGTAGACCGTATTGCCGATCATATACCCGCGCAAACCATTGAGCTGGGACCGGATACCGGTAAGGTGCTGGTGCTTGGCTGGGGCTCTACCTACGGCGCTATTAAGAGCGCAGTATTGGATCTGCTGGAAGAAGGCCACCAGGTAGCACACGCACACCTGCGCCACCTGCGCCCCTTCCCCAAGAACCTGGGCGACCTGTTAAGCAGCTTTGACAAGGTATTGATCCCTGAGATCAATAACGGGCAGCTGATCAAAATTATCCGCGACCAGTACCTGATCGATGCGCAGGGTTATCACAAGATCATGGGCGTACCTATTACCAAAGGTGAGCTGGTGGTGAAGATTAAAGAAATGCTGGCCTAAACGCTGTTTACCGGCTTTATATTGCATTACCAGAGATAATTATTTTTTTAAATATTTTAGGCGAATCCTGCCCATACGGGCAGGATTTTTCGTATTTTCCATATTGTAGTACAGGAGTATTTTTTATGAATCGTCTTATCCGCCTGTGTTTTATAATTGGATCTTGTTTAGTAGCCGGCAACCCGCTTCTGGCACAGGTGCATACATTTGAGATAAGACTGGGCTCACACCCGGTAGGAACCGTGGAGGCACGTTGTAACATCAATGGAGCCGCCAGACACATGGAAATAAAAAGCAGCCTCGAAACCCGCTTTGTATCCAAGTTCACGGATATCTCCTGCGACTACAATAACAATGTGCTGGTACAGTCACGGGTAACGCGCAGCTCCGGTAAGAACAGTGATGATGCCAAGGCCACCATTACCCGCCGGGAAGGCGCCCGTTACCTGATCAATGTAGAAGGGGAACAAAGCGCGCTCAATAATACAGAGATCCTGCATTCCGTATCGGACCTGTATTTTGCAGAGCCCAAACAGATCAACCGTGTTTATTCCGAAACCCTGGGAAAGTTCCTGGTGCTGAAAGCCCTGGGCAATGGTGAATATGAGCTTACCCTGCCGGATGGTAAAAAGAACTTTTACCGCTACCAAAAAGGGACTTTAAAAGAAGTAGAGGTAAATCATACGCTGGGGAAAGCGTTTATTGTGAGAACGGGATGATGTGCTGATTTGTGTTGTTTATTGCCTGCCTTGTTAATATTTACTTTGCCATAAATATAAAAGCCCTGACAAGTTTAAATCTGTCAGGGCTTTCTACTTTCTTATCAGTAAATATCAGCACATTAGCATATTTGCACATCTACAGCGTTTTCTCAATAATCTGCCCGCTTTTCTTATCTTTCAATATCACTTTCTTTGCGCCAAAGTGGGTCATTTCTTCTTTTACCAGGTAATACTGCTCATCATATTCCGTATAACCTTTTCCTTTTTCAACACCGGTTTTTCCGCGCCATACATCCAGCTGCACGGGCTCCCATAATTTGCTTTTTGCGCTACGGTAAGCGGCGTCCAGCACGGCATTCACCACATAGCCATCATAAAAGGTTTCACGGACTGCTTTGCCGCTTTCCATGGCGTTGAACATATCGGTGAACATATGGTTATAACCCAGCTCGTTCAGCTCATCGCCTACAGGAAATAACCAGCCGGAGTTGCTTTCTGCTTTCTCCGCAACATAATCTGCGCCCTTGCCGGTGGTGAACATATCAAAACCGGTACGCAAAAAGCTGTTCAGCCAAATGGTGCCTTCCGTGCCCATTACTTCATCGCGCAGGTCAAGGCCGCCGCGGAAGGTCCAGCTTACTTCAAACTGGCCAATGGCGCCATTCTCATACTTTACCAGGCCAATGGCATGGTCTTCCGCATCAATGGGTTTTACCTGTGTATCGGCCCAGCACATTACCTCAATGGGTTTAATATCCTTGCCAATAAAGCTGCGGGCTATTTCCACGCAATGGCAGCCCAGGTCCAGGATACAACCGCCGCCGGCCTGCTCCTTATCCCAGAACCATTCGCTGTGCGGGCCAGGGTGCGTTTCCCTTGACTTAGCCCAGAGTATACGGCCTAAAGCCCCGTTCTGCACGCTTTCCAGCGCTTTCAGGAATTTTGGGGTATACACCAGGTCCTCCAGGTAACCGTTAAAAATACCGGCCTTTTCTACAGCCTCCATCATACGTTTGGCTTCTTCTGCATTACGGCCCAGGGGCTTGGTGCAGATAACGCCTTTTTTATGCTTGCAGCATAACAACACAGCTGCCTCATGCAGGTTGTTGGGCAGGGAAATACATACTACCTCTACCTCCGGATGCGAAATAGATGCTTCCATTTCAGTAGTCCAGTGGGCTACCTGGTAATCTTCCGCAAACTTCTTTGCGCTTTCTTCCCGGCGGGAATAAATACTAACGATCTTGTCCCTGCTTCTTTGTCCTTGCAGGGAATCTGCATAGAAGCGCCCGATAAAACCGGAGCCTAACATTGAAATCTTAGCCATAGTATGAAGTGATTTTAGATGTACGATCTTAGATTTAATGACGTGGATGATCAACCGATCCGATCGTAAATCTAAAATCTAAATCGTAAATAGAATTACATTTTTATATTTTTCTCCGTATTGCTTTCGCGGAACAGCAGCATGAATAACGCCAGCACCAACAGCGCAATACCAGCCGGTATCAGCCAGATGCTTTTCCAGTCGTGCGTACCATCAGCCAGTTTATAGGCATCTACAATAGGGCCGGAGATCAGGTAACCTATCAGCATACCTACACCGTAAGTGGCCAGTGTAATAAGGCCCTGGGCTGCACTTTTGAACTGTTCGCCTGCTCGGGCATCAGTATAGATCTGACCGGTTACAAAAAAGAAATCGTAACAGATGCCATGCAGCACAATACCACCTATCAGCATCCAGTAATTCGCATCCACATTACCAAAGGCAAAGAAGAGATAACGGATCACCCAGGCAAGCATACCCAGCGCCAGCATTTTCTTTACCCCCAAACGGCTAAAGAATAAAGGCATCAGCAGCATGAACAGGAACTCTGACATTTGCCCCAGTGATTGTTTACCGGCGGCAGAGCTCATACCGGCTTCATTCAGGAAAGGATTGGTAAAGTTGTAATAAAAAGCCAGCGGAATACAAATGGCTACCGAAGAAAGGAAGAACAGCAGGAAAGAGCGTTGTTTTAACAGGCGGATGGCATCCAGCCCTAACAGCTCGCCCACAGATACTTTTTGCCCTTTCTTTAACGGTGGTGTGTTGGGCAGCATAAAGCTCAGTAAGCCCAGTATACCGGAAGCTACCGATGCCATTTTAAAGGTAAGCGACAGCGTGTTGCTTTTTTCCCATCCCAGCCAGCCAATGATCAAACCGGCCACTATCCAGCCAATGGTGCCCCATACACGAATGGCGGGGAACTTCTTGGAAGGATCATCCATTTGCCGGAAGGAAATGGAATTCACCAGCGCCAGTGTAGGCATGTACAGGATCATGTAAAACAGCAGCAGGGGATAAAAAGTTTCAAAGTCGGCCGAAGAGCCGGCCAGCCATAACAGCATAGCGCCAATAAGGTGTAAGATCCCCAGGATCAGCTGTGCCGGCGCAAAACGGTCTGCTATCAATCCTACAATAAAAGGTGCGATAATAGCCCCAATAGACTGGGTTAAATAGGCAACACCCACCTGCGTACCACTGGTATGCAGGTTATTCAGTAAAAATGTTCCCATGGTTACAAACCATGCTCCCCACACAAAGAATTCAAGGAACATCATGAGGGATAGTTGCAATCTGATGGCTGGCTTCATACGCAGGACCTTTAGCTTGTGTTGTAATAAGATGGATGATCAAAGTTTTAAGATAGTAAAAAAGATTTACGATCTGTACTACAAATTAAAACACACCGGCGGGTTACAAACGCAGCTTGGGCTGCACGCTGATCTCAGACCCTTCTGCCAGTAATGCAGATACCGGCTTTTGTGCAAGGGCCTCCGCAAACGCAGGCCCATACAGCGCTTCCGCGTTACAGCGGTAATCATAATCATATACTTCATGCACCCGCCATTGCGGGTGCGTTACTTCATATACTGAAGTAAGAGCAGGGCCGCTTTGCGTATAGCCCCAGTAGTGTTCCGTAATAAATTCAGCTTCGCTGCCAGGTATAATAGCGGCAGGGGCCGCAGCTGCATTGGCTTTAAGAAAGTTCCATTCATTGCCTACCTTCCACTCATAGGCCACGTGTAAAGTATTTTCATCCGGCGAATGCCAGCGGTGCCGCATGGGCAGCGTAGTATACTTTTCTTTATACAAAGTATTGGCTACAAAAGTGATCAGGTGTTTGGGCACCAGCTCCTTAATGAATACCACACCGCGTTTCCAGCTATTGCCTTCTTTATAACGCACATAAAAACGCAGGTTCACCTCCTCAAATGTGCGGTGCATAGGAAAGCCAATACCTTTCACTTTGGTATCCTGGAAAAGGAAACCCACAAGACTTATGTAGTAGGTATCGTTCCAGGCATCCAGCTCCGTACGGTGCGGCACATATTTTTGCAGCAGGGCAGGCGTAACTGCAAAATTGATCATGAGCAAATTGCGCCATTGTGCTGTGAGAAAGGGTTTGGCCATGTGTTATTGTTGTTTACTGATCACCTGCTGGTAATATTTGCACACCTTTCTTAAACCGCATTCCCCGCATTTGGGAGTGCGCGCCACGCAAATATAGCGCCCGTGCAGTATTAGCCAGTGGTGGGCAATATGCACCTTTTCCTTAGGAATGTATTGCAGCAATTGCTGTTCCGTTTGCAGCGGTGTTTTGGCATTGGTGGTTAAGCCTATCCGGGCCGATACGCGGAATACATGCGTATCTACCGCCATGTTGGGCTGCTGGTGTACTACGGAAGTGATCACATTGGCTGTTTTGCGGCCTACACCCGGCAGGGTTATAAGCTCAGCTACCGTGGCCGGTATTTCCCCGTTAAAATTATCCACCACCATATTGGCCATGCCAATGAGATGTTTGGTTTTATTGTTGGGGTAACTGATGCTTCTGATGTAAGGGAATAACTCGTCAAACGTGGCTTTGCTTAAGGCATAAACGTCGGGATACTTTTCAAAAATGGCAGGGGTGGTCATATTCACCCGCTTATCGGTACACTGTGCAGACAGGATCACGGCTACCAGCAGCTGGTAGGGATTGTCATAGATAAGCTCCGTTTCAGCATTGGGTGCGTGCTCTTCAAAGTAGTGCAGCACGAATGCGAAGCGCTCTTTTTTCGTCATGCTGTAAAAATAGCTTACAGCCAGCAAATTGCAATTATTTCACGTTGGCTTGTAGTACCGGCTGTTGCCTTTAGCCTTTTTTCCGGGCGTGCTCGAAAATAGCCTTTAGGGTTTCAGCGCGGGGAGAGAACTTAATGGTGTTCAAAGCCTTTTTGGTTTGGGTATGACAAACCCGCTCCTCACGGGGGAGCTCCTGATCTTTAGACATATCCTGAAAATTGTTTTTGCTATCAGCCACAGAACGTAAAACAGCAGAGAAGGATAGAGTAGAATTGCCCATGCAAATTTGTTTTAATACAATAAACTAATATTCAGCTTAATAACGGAGAACACGCGGAATCTATTGTTAAGGTATAGCAATTTTTTAGAAAAGTGCAAGCTTATTTATCTGTGGTGGCTTCTTCCCTGATAATGAACAGGTCTTCATTATCCTTTTTCATCAGGTATTGTTCCCGGGCAAATTTTTCCAGTTTTTCGGGGCTGGAAAGCAGCTCCCGTTGTTCTTCGCGGGTTTTGTCTATTTCCGTTCTAAAAAATGCTTTCTGGGACTCCAGCTTGTTCACTTCAGTTTGTAACTGGTACTGGGAGAGCAGGTTATTACGGTCCAGGAAACCCAGCCATATTACAAAGGCTGCAATGGCTATCACAAACTTGTTGCGCAGCAGCGGGTGTATTTTTATGGACTTGGGTAGTGTCAAAATGTACTATTTAGGTGGCAAAGGTCTTAAAAGATCCGGGTTCTGGGATAACCCAGGACCCGGACGTATTGACCACTAAAATTGAGATCTGGTTTATTTCTTACCAAATTTAACGGATTTTCCCGGATAAAAGCCAACATTACCCAGCGCTTCCTCAATACGCAGCAGCTGGTTGTATTTGGCCATACGGTCGGTACGGGAAGCAGAACCGGTTTTGATCTGTCCGCAGTTCAGGGCTACGGCCAGGTCAGCGATGGTAGTATCTTCCGTTTCGCCGGAACGGTGGCTCATGATGGAGGTATAACCAGCTTTGTGGGCCATGTTCACCGCATCAATGGTTTCCGTTACAGTACCGATCTGGTTTACTTTGATCAGGATGCTGTTGGCAATATCCTGGTCAATACCTTGTTTCAGGCGTTTTACGTTGGTTACGAACAGGTCGTCGCCTACCAGCTGTACGGTGCTGCCTACAGCCTGGGTCAGTTTTTTCCAGCCATCCCAATCATCTTCAGCCATCCCATCTTCAATTGACAGGATGGGGTATTTCTTACACCACTCAGCCCAGTAAGCAACCATTTCATCGCTGCTGATCACTTTCTGAGAGCTTTTGTAGAATTTGTAAGTTTTGTCAGCGTCGCTGAACATCTCGCTGCTGGCAGCATCCAGGGCAATGCCTATCTGCTCGCCTGGTTTGTAACCGGCAGCTTCAATAGCCTGCAGTACCGTTTCAATCGCTTCTTCGTTGCTCTGAATATCCGGCGCAAAACCACCTTCATCACCTACGTTGGTGCTGTAACCTTTCTTCTTCAGTACGGATTTCAGGGTATGGAAGATCTCAACACCCCAGCGCAGGCCTTCAGAGAAGGAGGAGGCGCCTACCGGGATGATCATAAATTCCTGGTAATCGATCTTGTTATCAGCATGCACACCACCGTTCAGGATGTTCATCAGCGGCAGGGGCAGGGTAGTTGCGTTTACGCCGCCCAGGTAACGGTACAGGGGCAGGTTGCTTTCTTCAGCAGCAGCTTTGGCTACGGCCATGCTCACAGCCAGGGTAGCGTTGGCGCCCAGCTTGGCTTTATTGGGGGTGCCATCCAGATCGATCAGCATTTTGTCAATGCCTGCCTGGTCATTTACATCCCATCCGGCCAGTTCTTCCGCAATGATCTCGTTCACATTTTTAACAGCCTGTAATACACCTTTGCCTACGTAAGTTTTTTTATCGTTGTCACGCAGTTCTACGGCTTCGTGCTTACCGGTAGAAGCGCCGGAAGGTACAGCTGCACGGCCAAAATGACCATCTTCTGTAGTGATGTCTACTTCTACGGTAGGATTACCACGGCTGTCTAAAATTTGCCTGGCATGGATCTCTGAAATGGTACTCATGGTTTTACTATTAGTGTTTTAGGATTTGAAGAAGTCAATTGTCCATGGGCCATAGTCCATTGCCTTTTTCGTAAGGCTATTGACACGTATATATTCTATGGACCGTGGACTATGGTCTGTGGACCGTTATCAATTCGTTAGCTGCCGGAAGATGGCTTCCAGGCTTTGTGAATTGCTCTGCAAAGAAAGGATGTTCCGGTTATTTATCAAAGCAAATTGCAGCAGGTTTTTACGTACTGCCTCTACATTACCAGTAAAAAGCTGCCAGGTATTGCCCTCGCTGCCTACCACCCGCGTTACTTCCGGCAGCTGTTCCAGGGCCGCCGCCTCTACCGGCTCCCCAAAAGTTACCTGTATATAACCATTGCCCGCCTGGCGCTGCTGCAGGTTTTGCAGGGTATCGTCCGCAATCAGCCGGCCTTTGTTAATAATGATCACCCGGCTGCACATGGCCTCCACTTCCTGCATAATATGGGTGCTGAGTATAACTGTTTTGTTGCTGCCCAGGTTTTTGATCACCTGCCGTATATCCGCCAGCTGGTTGGGATCCAGGCCGGAGGTAGGCTCGTCCAGGATCAGCACTTCAGGATCGTGCAGGAGGGCCTGGGCCAGGCCTACCCGTTGTTTATATCCTTTGGAAAGGGCGCCTATCTTCTTTTTGCTTTCCGGTTCCAGGCCGGTGAGCGCTATTACAGTACGGATGCGCTCCGCCGCTGCATGGCCCAGCTGGTGTACATTTGCAATAAAGCTGAGAAATTCCTTCACATACATATCAAAGTAAAGCGGGTTGGCTTCCGGCAGGTAACCCACGCGCTTGCGTACTTCCAGCGGGGCTTTGCTTACATCAAACCCGCTTACCAGGGCCTGTCCGCCGCTGGGCGGCAGGTAGCCGGTTATCATTTTCATGGTGGTGGATTTGCCGGCCCCGTTAGGTCCCAGGAAACCTACAATCTCTCCTTTGTTCAGGGAAAAAGAAATGTTATCAACCGCCTTTTGTTCACCGTATATTTTACTAAGTTCAGATACCTGGATGGACATGGTTTTATATTGCGGGTACTAAAGTAAAAAAATAAGTTCAGAGTATGTTAGGGAGTATTTTTGGCCTCCATTAACAATTAGTTATCAATTGTTTAGTCGATTTTTAGCCCGGATATCCAAAAATGTTATAATTTTACGTCTACAATTAACATGAAACACAAGATGTAATCAACCGTAATTATTCCTAACCTGATACCTTGAGGCGTATTTAATTTTAAATGACCCGAATCGTGTACCTATACCTGCGTCTATTCTATTAAATCACTCACCCCTGGTAAGTTAACGTAACCCAGCCTAACTGGACAATACTTCAACAATTCGTATGCACTAATGGCAAACTTTCTTAAGAAGGCGTTGGGCCTGTTTGTGGAATTTGAGCCCAATGAATCTTCATCATCTAAAGCGGAGGAAAACCTTGCGCAAAAATTCCCTTTGGGCAACATCAAAGGTCAGCCGGCCGTAGCTATGAGCGAGGCGGATATTGACAAATTTGAGCAGCACTTTTCTGCACTCTTTGAGCGCAGCAACCTGCCCGGGCCAGACTATTTTGAGTTCTGGAAAATGATGGAAACCCTGGAAGCACATGTACCGGACGAAAAAACACGGATGGCTGCCGTATTTGCCACGCTGAGCGTGCAGGGACTGAACAAGCAGAAACTGCTGGAAACAGCCGCACAATACAAAACCATCGTGGAAAAAGACCGCGCCGACTTTGAAAAAGCTGCCAATGAAAAAGCGTTGGCGGAAGTGCAGGGCCGCCAGCAGCAACTTTCTGACCTGGAAAAAAAGGTAGCGCAGAACGCGGAAACCATTAAAAGGTTAACCGAAGAGATCACTGCTGCCCAGCAACAAATGGGACAAATGAAAGCGCAGATCTCCGAGCAGGAGCAGAAGATTGCGGGTAGCCGTCAGGGTTACCAGCTGGCCTGCAACGCCATGATCAATAAAATAGAAACTGATTTGCAAAAAATACAAACATCCCTTTAACCTAACATCCCAAAAAAATTATGGAAACACAGTATTTCCCTGCACCTGCAGGGCAAAAGCTAAAGTCATACTGGAACCGGCCGGGTGGTAAGTTTGGTCTTATCATCGGTTTAGGACTACTGGTGCTGATCGGTTATTACGTAGTGCCCATCCTCACTAAAGTGGTATGGAACACGCTCAACTTTGGTATAGCCCTGGTATCCCTGGGTTTATTCCTGTATGCCGTTACACACCGTAAGCTGCGCTTAAGCCTGTTTTACCTGTACGAATGGCTTATGAAAAAGCTGGTAGGCATTGTTATAGAGCTGGATCCCTTCATTATAGCGGAAGACTATGTGCAGGATATGGAAAAGCAGCGCGAGAAGCTGTATGAGCAGTCTATTGAAGTAGACGGGCAGAAGGAGAAGATCGACATGAAGATAAAGGAAAAGGAAAAAGAAGCTAACCAGCTGATGGCACGCGCCAAAGCCGCGCAGGATAATAATATGCTGCCTGAGCTGGGCAATGCTACCCGCCAGATAGCCCGTATTAAAGAATACATTCTGCAGCTGGCGCCTATACGTGATAACCTGGCCAGGATAGGCGACTACCTGACCAAGGTGCACAAGAACAGCGGCTATATGATAGAAGATGCGCGGAATGAGCTGGAGCTGAAAAAAGACCTGTACAAATCCGTTACATCCGGTAACAAGGCGTTGACCTCTGCCCTGAAAATATTCAAGGGCGATCCGGAGAAAAAGCTGATGGTTGAGCAGTCTATGGAATTCCTGAAAGAGGATATTGCTACTAAGCTGTCCAGCATGAAAAAGGCCATCAACTACTCAACGGATTTTATGCGCTCCATTGACCTGGATAACGCTACCTATGAGCTGCAGGGCTTACAGATGCTGGAATCCTTTGACCCGGATACTACTTTCCGCCTGGATACACAGAAGTGGACGCCCGCACCGGAAAATCAGCGTGTACCCGGTACCGTTGCTAAGGATAACTATAATGATCTGTTAAGCTAAATGCTGGATGCGTAAAGCACAAAGCATAAAGCAGGCGTGCGGCGCCAAACATTATCTAAAAAAATTAAGAGCTGAAGCAAAAGGCAGGAAGCATTAAGCGTTAAGCGTCTTTCGCCTTCAGCGTAACAACTAAATAATTTAAAAATGTCAATGAAAGTAAAACCTGGTGGTAAAATATTACTGATCGTATTATTACTGGGAGCTATTTATGCAGCAAAAGTATTGTGGTGGGATAAACGTCCCCAGGAAGCAAAAGCGGCTACCGATATTGGAAAGGTATCCCTGCCGGATGCACCGGAAGCATCTTTAAGCAAGAATGCAGTAATGATGCCCTTACCTGGACAGGATGAAGCGCTGAACGGCGGTACCAAAATAGTATGGAAAATTATGGCCTGGAACTCACAGTTCCCCGTAATGTATGCCAATGGCGGCGCTAACACCACCAAAGGCTCCCTGCTGGACAAAGCCAAGCTGCAGCTGACGCTGGAACGCCAGGATGACTGTAACAAGTCTATTGCCGACATGGTAAAGTTTGCACAGGAGTATAAGAATAATCCGAATGCACCCGGTGTGTTTGCCTCTTTCATGGGCGATGGTATGCCAATGTTCTTTGCGGCTTTAAGCAAAGAGCTGGAGCCTCTTGGCCCCGACTACCAGCCGATTGCATTTTACGCCATGGGTAAAAGTTACGGTGAAGATAAGCTGATGGGCCCTTCCGACTGGAAACGCGATCCCAAGAATGCATTAGGTAAAACAGTTGCCTGCGTACTGCGCGACGGTGACATGAACATCCTGCTGAAATGGGCCGGTGATAATGGCTTGCGCGTGAACCCCGATGAAACCTCTTACGACCCTAATGCCGTGAACCTGATAGCTGCCAACGATTTCCTGGACGCCGGTAATAAATACATTGCCGGTTATTCTGAGAGCCGTAAAATGATCTTGGATGGTAAAAAAGTAAGCCGCGATACTACCGTAGGTGTAGATGGGGTGGCTACCTGGACCCCCGGCGACGTGAACGTGGCGCAGAAAAAAGGCGGCCTTGTGAATATTGCCTCTACCCGCGAGTATGCATCGCAGATGCCGAACATCACCATTACCATTAAAAAGTTTGCGTACGATCACCGTACGGATATTGAGAACCTGATCATGGCCCTGTCACAGGCAGGCGACCAGGTACGCTCTTTCACAGAAGCCAAAGCCTTTGCTGCAGACGTTTCGGCCAAAGTGTATAACGAGCAGAATGGCGCGTACTGGCTGAAGTATTATAACGGTATGGAAGAAAAAGATGCGCAGGGTATTAATGTAAGCCTGGGTGGCTCCATGGCCTTTAACCTTGCTGATGCGGCTAATCTGTTCGGTTTAGGTAAAGATGGGCTGGACCGTTACAAGATCGTGTACAACACTTTTGGTGATATCATCGTCAAAATGTACCCGGAGCTGATCCCTACTTACCCCGTGTATAATAAAGTGATCGATAAATCTTTCCTGACCTCCGTAGTGTCTAACCACCCGGAGCTGCTGGAAGGTACGGCTATCAAGGAAACCTATGCACCGGAGATCACCCGCGAGGTATCTTCCAAATCATACGAGATCCAGTTTGAAACCGGCAGCGCCGTGATCAAACCAGCTTCTTATACTGTGCTGGACGAGATCCTGAAAAGCGCCGTGGTAGCAGAAGGCCTTAAGCTGGGTATTTATGGCCATACCGATAATGTGGGGAATGACGCCGCGAACCTGAAGCTGTCCGACAACCGCGCTGAAGCGGTAAAAAGTTACCTGATCAGCAAAGGCCTGTCAACCGACCGTTTGGAATCTAAAGGTTTTGGCGCTTCCAAACCTATAGAAGATAACGCTACTGCAGAAGGCCGTGCCCGTAACAGGCGCGTGCAGATTGTACTGGGTAATTAATTCAACGAAGCAGGAGGTAGAAGATACTTCCTGCTTCATCCTAAATAATTGAAATGAAATTCATCAGATCTGTTTTTGAGCCGCTGCGTATTATCAGCAAACGTAACATGGTGTTGCTGATGGCAGCAGAAATGGTGCTGGCGCTGATAGCCTGGCAGCTGAGCGGGGGCGGATTAATACCTACACCCACCAGGGTGTTGCAGGCATTGGGTACAATTATAGGCAGCCGTGATTTTGTAGATAACCTGTTTGCCAGCTTATCGCTCACAATTAAGGGCATGGTGATCTCTATTGTGATAGCATTGCTGATCAGCTACCTGGCTATGATCCCGGTCTTTTACCCGATTGCACGCTTTGTGGTAAAATGCCGTTACCTCACCCTCACGGGCTTAATATTCCTGTTCACCTTGTGGACGCAGAACGGGCATCAGCTGAAAATAAGCCTGCTTATTTTTGGCATTGTACCCTTCTTTGTAACCTCGCTGTTAAGCGTGTTCGAGGGCATTAATGTGCAGGAGTTTGAGCTGTGCACCACCCTGCGTATGAACAGCTGGAAAACCTGGCTGGAAGTAGTGGTACGCGGACGTTTGGACCAGGTGTTTGAAGTAATGCGGCAGAACTTTGCCATTGCCTGGTTAATGATCACCAGCGTGGAAGGCTTAAGCATGAGCGAAGGCGGCCTGGGTGTAATGCTCATTAAAGCCAACAAGTATGTGCAGCTGGAAACGGTGTTTGGCACCCTGGTAATTATTTTCATACTGGGGGTATTGTTTGATTATGTGCTGGGGCAAATGCGCCACTGGTTATTTCCTTACACCCAACTTCAAACCCGCCGCTAATGAATACTTACACAAAGCATAAGGTACTGCTGAAGGCTGAGGATGTAAACCTGCAGTACGGTGATAAACAGATCCTGCGGGACATTAATTTTTCCATTCACGATATTCACCGGGAAGGTGTGTCGCAAGGGCAGGTAGTATCCCTTATAGGCCGCAGCGGTATTGGTAAAACGCAACTGTTCCGCGTCCTGGCCGGCTTAATTAAGCCTACCACCGGTGTGGTGAATATTGAGGAAGACCAGCACCCCGTGCAGGCGGGTGAAATGGGAATTGTACCGCAACACTATGTGCTGTTTAACCATCGTACCATTTACCAGAACCTGAAAATAGGGCTGGATAATGCCGCGGTAAAGCTTTCTGATGCGGAAAAGCAGCAGATCATAAAAGATTATGCGGATACTTTTGAGCTTACTGAGCATCTGAAAAAATACCCGGCGCAGCTGAGTGGCGGCCAGCGCCAGCGCGTAAGCATTATTCAGCAGGTATTAACCGGCAATAAATTTATTTTGCTGGATGAGCCTTTCTCCGGCCTGGATATCCTGATGGTGGATAAGGTGATCAACCTGCTGCTGAAGGTGTCTACCCTGCATGAGCAGAACACCCTGATCATTGTGAGCCATGATATAGAGAACGCCGCCGCTATTTCAGATACCATCTGGATCCTCTCTACCGAAGAGGGTAAGCCCGGCGCTACGATTGTAAAGGAGTACGACCTGTGCCAGATGGGCCTGGCCTGGATGCCGGATATACGCTCCAACCCGGAGTTCGTATCACTGATAAAGGAAGTAAAGTCAAAGCTGTAAAAAGCATTGCTGAATACATTTTACCCCCCGAAGGTTTTGCTTCGGGGGGTATTTTTTTATACTGCATATTTTCCTGACCCTTACATTTGCACTCATGATCAGGAAATTAATAGGCTTTTGCTGTTTATTCCCCCAACTTTTAAGCGCACAGTACTTACCCGGAAAAAATTATCCGCAGGGATATTTCCGTAACCCGCTGAATGTTCCAATTGTACTGGCCGGCAATTTCGGGGAGCTGCGGCCCAATCACTTTCATTCCGGTATGGATATTAAAACCCAGCAGCGGGAGAACCTACCGGTACATGCCGCTGCAGACGGGTATGTGAGCCGCATCAGCGTATCGCACACGGGCTATGGGAATGGCTTATACATTACTCACCCTAACGGGTACACGACAGTGTACGGGCACCTGAACCGCTTTTTCCCGGCCCTGGAGCAGTATGTAAAACAAAAAGCCTATGAGCAGGAAAGCTGGGCCATGGATATACGCATACCGCCCAACATGTTCCCGGTGAAGAAGGGCGACTTTGTAGCCTGGAGCGGTAATACCGGCGGCTCTGCAGGCCCGCACCTGCATTTTGAGATCCGCAATACGCAAACGGAAAAGCCGCTGAACCCCTTATTGTTCGGCTTTGATGTGCCGGATACCCGCGCTCCGGAAGTATACCGTATAGCCGTGTACAATATGGATAAAAGCATTTACGAGCAGCAGCCGGTAATGGTAGGGGTGAAAAAAGTGAACGGAGAATATGTAACTACCACGCCGCTCATTAAGGTAAGGGCCTCGCAGGCAGGTATTGGCCTGAATGCGCTGGACCGGCAGAGCAATTCCACCAATCCCAATGGCATTTACGAAGTGATGCTGTTTGATAACGATATACCCAATGAAGGCTTTCAGCTGGATGATATTGGCTATGAGGAAACCCGTTACCTGAATGCGCATATTGACTATAAGGTGAAAAAAGGCGGCGGGCCTTTTCTGCAGCTGGTATTTTCCTTACCCGGTAATAAGCTGAATATTTATCACGATATAAAGGGCGATGGCACCATTGACCTTTCTGATGGCGCGCCGCATCACATAAAGCTGCTGGTGAAAGATGCCTATGGCAACAGCAGCACCGTGAAGTTTGACCTGCAGCAGTCAGGCGATGCGCCGCCCGACCCGCCCTGCGCCAATACCATGTTCCCCGAAAGCCGCAATATTTTTGAGAATAACTGGGTAGAGTTCTTTCTGGATGAAGCTGCGCTGTACGACCGCATCTGCTTCCGCTATACGGAAATTCCCAGCATGAATCCTAAAGCCTGGTCTAACATTTACCACCTGCATACGCCGCTGATACCCATTCATGATGAATTTGACCTGCGCCTGAAAGCCAATAAAATGGTACCGCTGGAGCTGCAGCATAAGATAGTGATGGTACGCAGCGGCATGGGCGAAAGCGTATCCGGCACCACGCTGGAAAATGGCTGGTACAAAGGCCGCTTCCGCGATTTTGGTGATTTTCACCTGGAAGTAGATACTACTGCGCCAAAGATTGCAGTGCTGGGCGCTGTTAAAAATGGCGCTAACCTTGCCAAAGCCGCTAAGCTGGCTTTCAGCATGAACGATAACAGCGGTATTGAAAGCTACCGCGCAGAGCTGGACGGACACTGGCTGATGCTATCCCGTAAAAGTAATGTGCTCACTTATACTTTTGATGAGCATTGTACTTCCGGCGCGCATACCTTAAAGCTAACAGTAACAGATATAGCAGGTAACACAGGTACCCATATACTTACATTTAACAGGTAACCATCAGCAATGGCAATAGCAACGCATCATTTAAAAGAAGGCGATAAGGCACCGGCATTCAAAGGCGTGGACCAGAACGGCAATACCGTTTCCCTGGCCGGTTTAAAAGGCAAAAAGGTGATCCTTTATTTTTACCCGCATGATATGACGCCCACCTGCACGGTGCAGGCCTGCAACCTAAGGGATAATTACGGCGCGCTGTTAGCAAAGGGCTACGCTGTAGTAGGCATAAGCATTGACAGTGAAAAGAGCCACCAGAAATTTGCAAAGAAATACGATCTGCCTTTTCCTTTGCTGCCGGATGAAGACCTGAAGATCGTGCAGGCGTACGGCGTGTTTGGCGAGAAGAAATTCATGGGCCGCATCTTTGACGGCACGCACCGCACTACTTTCCTTATCAATGAAAAAGGAATCATAGATAAGATCATTAACAAGCCGGTTTCAAAGAATCATACGGAGGAGATCCTGGAAATCTGGAAGTAAGCTAAACGCTAAACGCAGAATGCTTAATGCTTAATGCAGCGGACGAGTGTTAAACTATACTTATCAAAAATACAAAAGCCCGGTATCACTACCGGGCTTTTGCGTTAAGCGTTATGCGTTGAGCATTCAGCTTTTATTATCTCTTCTGTCTTTGTTTCTTGAACAGCTGACCAGTTTTGAACTTGTTACCTTCGGGGCTGCCTACGCGGTCCATTGCACAACGGAAACCAACGGTATTGGTAGCCATATCTTCCTGCATGTAGCGGCGGGTACCGGGAGACAGCCAGTAGGCACGGTCGTTCCAGCTACCACCTTTTACTACGCGGGATTTATCGTTTATCAGGGAGGTTACACCGTAACCGTATTGTACCTGTGATAAGGTATCACCATCCAGGTAGTTGATCACATCACCTTTCTGGTAGTTCAAACGGTTAGCGCTTTCTTCGTCGGTTACATCACGCATTTTCAGCGCACCCAGGCTATCTTTTTCCGGCTCATTTTCACCGTTCATATAAGTAGTCTGGAATTTGTTACCACGGAAGTAGTTGAAGTCATCCCCGTCGATCGGGTTCAGAGGTCTGTAAACGTCCAGTACCCATTCGCTTACGTTACCGGACATGTTATAGATACCAAAGTTGTTCGGGAAGAAAGAGCGGATAGGGCCGGGGATGGAAGCACGGTCATTCAGACCACCTGCCATACCCATGTTATCACCGGAACCGCGTTTAAAGTTCGCCAGGAACTGACCCTGCCAGTTACCGCGGCGGATATCCCTTAAACCGCTGGTGTTGGTGCCCCAGGAGTAGATCTGTTTGTTCATGATCAACTCTTCACCACGTTTACCTTCTTTCTTGGAAGGAGAGGGGTTCTGACCTATATAACCCAGTGCGGCGTATTCCCATTCTGCTTCTGTGGGCAGGCGGTAAGCCGGCAGCATAATACCATCTTCAAACTGCGCAGTACGGGGTGAGCCGTCGGCATTTTTGAACTGGTCTTTTACACTTTTTGACATTTTACCCGGAGTACCTTCGTACAGGCCGGCGGTATATGCTTTAGTATCAAAAGTATTGTCATCAGCCTGGTTGGTGATATCACCTTTGGAAAGCAGGCCTTTATCCATCAGCAGCTTTTCGTTCACACGGTTAGAGCGCCATTTGGCATAATCGGTAGCCTGTTTCCAGGTTACGCCTACCACCGGGTAATCATTATAAGCAGGGTGGCGGAAGTAGTATTCCACCAGCGGCTCATTGTAAGCCAGCTCACTACGCCATACCAGGGTATCCGGTAATGCCTGGCGGTATACCTGCGGGAAGGATTCGCCGTACATACGCTGTAACCAGAACAGGTATTCGCGGTAGTGTACGTTGGATACTTCGGATTCATCAATGTAGAAGGAGGAAACCGTGATACGACGGGGAATGTTGTTCCAGTCCATCATCACATCCTGTTCGGTAGCGCCCATGGCAAAAGTACCACCCTGCACAAACACCAGGCCCGGACCGGTTTGCTGGTCCTTACTTTTAGCCACACTGAAACCACCCATTTTCTGGTCATTATAGTTCCAGCCGGTTGCGGAGGATTTTTCTTTTTTCTTGCCAAACAGCCCTCCGCCATCCTTATTACAGGCGGTTGTGGCCAGCATTACACTGGTGCCTAAGAGCAAAGACAGAGAGGTTAATCTATGCATGAGATTCAGCTTTTAGTATTGGTTTTATAGGTAAACGCAAATTTAGTATATTTTATTTTATAGTGAAAAAAATTAATTTGTAATGGTTTGGCCCTTAAATTTACTACAAACCGGTTTGTCTGTCAAGGGGTTATTTGCACTTTGTGTCGCCGGTTTATTAAATTTACGGGGTCTACGGCCTCCGTACCCAGTAATAAAACCCTTATGAAGCTGTATCGCCTGCTGCTTTTGCTGTTGTGCAGTGCCTGGTTGCCGGCACATGCGCAGCGCACCTATGCTCCCCATTCCGTTTTAGCCGCCGGTACCTGGTACAAGCTGGCGGTTACCCAACCCGGTATTTATAAGATCCCGGTATCCCAGCTCAATAGCATGGGTATCAATACACAATCATTGTCTTCCGGTAACATACGCATTTTTGGAAGCGGGGGGCAGCTGCTGCCGGAGAATAACAGCCTGTCCCGGACAGATGACCTGCCGGAGCTGGCCCTGGAAGTGGCGGACGGGGGCGATGGCCTGCTGAACGGGAATGACTATGTGCTGTTCTATGCCCCCGGTCCGCATGGCTGGCTGTATAACCCGGCCGGCCGCACCTTTACCCATCAGTATAATTTATATAGTGATACGGCCTGGTATTTCCTGAGCATTGGCGGTAACGGCCGCCGTATTACCACGGATAATGCCACGCCACCCGCACCTACGGTGGATGTTACAGCTTTTGACTACCGCGCTTTTTATGAGAAGGACAGCCTTAACCTGGTAAGCAGCGGTAAGCAGTGGTGGGGCCCGGTGTTTAATAATGCACCCGGCGGCACACTTACCCGCAGCATAGATTTTACCTTACCCGCAGCTACCGCCCAGGTGCAGGTACGCGCCCGGGCTGCTGCCCGCAGCAGCGGCAGCCGTTTTGATATTACAGTGAACCAGGCCGCTGCCGGCAGCCTGAATTTAAACCCGGTGAGCGGAAATATATTTGAAGCCTTTGCCACTGCCGCATACGGTGCTTTTAATGTAAATGTGAACAGCGCCCAGCTGCAGGTAGGCCTGCAATACATTGCCGGTAACGGCGACCAGGGCTGGCTGGATTATGTGGAGCTGCAGGCCCGCTGCCCGCTTACCCTGCCGGCCCAGGGGCCGCTGTTTTTCCGGGATGCCGTAAGCGTAGCCCCTGGCGCAACCGGGCGCTTTACCCTGAACAATGCAGGCGCTGGTACCGCAATATGGGAGCTTACCAATGCCGGCACGCCGGTGGCTATACCTGTGCAGCGCAGCGGCAATCAGTTACAGTTTATCCGGGATGCAGCCACCCTGCGGGAATACGTAGCCTTTGACCCCGCCCAGCTGCCGCAGCCGGCCTTTGCGGGTACAGTACCTAACCAGGACCTGCACGGCAGCGCAGCCGCGGGTATGCTGATCATTACCATACCGGCTTTTAAAGCAGCAGCTGACCGGCTGGCGGCTTACCATACCGCCCATGATCAGCTGCAGGTACAGGTAGCCCTGGTGCCGGATATTTATAATGAATTTGCCTCCGGCACACCCGACCCCACGGCTATACGTGATTTTGTAAAAATGTTCTACGACCGTGCAGGGGGAAATGGCAAAGGGCCGCGTTATTTATTGCTGTTTGGCGACGCTTCTTTTGACTACCGCCACCGCATAAACGCAAACACCAACCTGGTGCCCACCTGGGAAAGCGATGCCTCGCTGGATTTTATAAACTCCTATTCATCCGATGATTTCTTTGGTTTTTTGGATGATGCGGACAATATAACGGACATTAATACACGTAACCTGCTGGATATTGCCATTGGCCGCCTGCCTGTGCAAACAGAAGCCCAGGCCCAGCAGGTGGTGGATAAGATAATGGGTTACCACAACCCGGCAAATTTTGGCCCCTGGCGCAACCATCTCACCTTTGTGGCAGATGACGGAGACGATAACCTGCACCTGCAGGATGCAGAGGAAGTAAGCGGTATGGCCGCCCAAACCTGGCGCCAGAGTATTCCGGATAAGATCTACCTGGATGCCTATCCCAAAGTACCATCCGCAGGCGGCAGCCGCTACCCGGCCGTGAACAGCGAAATACAGCGCCAGATGAGCAGCGGCAACCTGGTATGGAACTACACGGGCCATGGCAGCTATTCCCGCCTGGCAGAGGAAGTGGTGGTAGATGGCAGTACCATTAAAACCTGGAATAATGCGCAGCACCTGCCGCTGATGATCACCGCTACCTGCGATTTTGCGCCTTTTGATAACCCGGCCTATAACTCCCTGGGAGAGCAGCTGGTGCTGCAGCCCACCGGTGGCGCCATTGCGCTCATGACCACCACACGGGCCGTATTTGCCTACTCAAACCGGGTTATGAACACGAATTACCTGCAAATGGCCTTTACGCCTTTGGCAAATGGGCATATGCCCAGCCTGGGAGAAGCGGCTATGCTGGGTAAGAACCTTACCTATACCAATTACAGCGATGTAGCCAATAACCGCAAGTTCCAGCTGCTGGGCGATCCCGCGCTAACGCTGGCCTTTCCTAAATACCATGTAGTTACCGATTCTATTAATGGGCAGAATGTTACGCAGGTAACAGATACCCTTAAAGCCCTGGGAAAATATGTAGTGAAAGGCCACCTGGAAGATGAGCAGGGGCAGCCCCTGAGTAACTTTAACGGCCAGCTGGATGTAGCGGTGTATGATAAGCCCGTAACCCTGCGCACCCGTGGGAATGATGCGGGCAGCGAGCCGGCAGATTATACCCTGCAGCAGCAGGTGCTGTTCCGCGGGCAGCAAAGCATTCAGAACGGGCAGTTCAGCTTTACCTTCATTGTGCCCAAGGATATTGATTATAAACCCGGCGCTGGTAAGATCAGCTATTATGCGGCTAATGAGCAGGCAGATGCAGGCGGGTATTTTGATGGCTACCAGGTAGGCGGTACTGCGGCCAATGCCCCCATGGATACTACCGGGCCGCAGGTACAGGCTTTTTTAGATACGGAATTATTCCGCAACGGCGGTATTACAGGGCCAAACCCGGTGCTGCTGGTAAACCTGTATGACAGCAGCGGTATTAATACATCCGGCTACGGCATTGGCCATGATATGGTTGCGGTACTGGATACGGCCAGCCAGTATTTTGTGCTGAATGATTTTTATACCGCTAAGCTGAACGATTACCGGGGTGGCGCCATCCGCTTTCCGTTCTACAATCTGGCCGAAGGGCCGCATACCCTTACCATTAAGGCATGGGATACGTATAATAACTCTACCACGGTTACCTTACAGTTTGTGGTGGCAGGCGCAGGTGCCCTGGATATACCCGAAGTAGGTAACTATCCTAACCCCTTTACCACAGAAACAAGATTCTTTTTTACACATAATCAGCAGGGGCAGGAATTGGATGTTACCTTGCAGGTTTTTACCGTGTCCGGGCAGCTGGTAAAAACGAAGCGGCAAACAATAAATGCAACCGGTAACCGTTATGATGGCATGCTTTGGAATGGTACTGCCGACTCCGGAGCTAAACTACCACCTGGAATTTACTTTTACAGGTTGACTGTCAGCACTAAACTAAAAACTAAAATTTCAGGAGGAAAACTGATCTTATTCTAAAACCTATGCAAAAAAACATTAATTTCAGCATCCCTGGCCGGCCCCATTTTCTTGATTATTATAAATTAGGCATTATTTTTACACCTCGTTTCAAATATAGAAATTACATGATCCGTAAGGTAACATTGAGCCTTGTGTTCGTATACTGCACAATCATCAGTTTAAAAACCTCAGCCCAGATCGGCACTGGTGATATTGACGGCCGTACCAATACCATTAATACTGCCGTACCGTTCCTGCGGATCTCCCCTGACGCAAGAAGCGGCGCTATGGGCGATGTAGGCGTAGCCCTTTCGCCGGACGCTAACTCCAATTACTGGAACCTGTCCAAGCTGCCTTTTGCCACCGCTAATTCATCCGTATCCGTTACCTATACCCCCTGGTTAAAAGAGCTGGTGAACGATGTGTTCCTGGCTAACCTGAGCGGCTATTATAAGCTGAATGAGTTTGAGGCCGTAGGCGCTTCCCTGCGTTACTTTTCCTTAGGCACCATCAACTTTACGGATATCACGGGTACGCCCACCTACGATTACCGTCCGCGTGAGCTGGCTTTTGATGCCGGTTATGCCCGTAAATTATCTGACCACTTTTCTGTAGGCGTAGCCCTCCGTTATATTTACTCCAACCTGGCCAATGGCGATATCAATGGCCGTGTAATACGCCCCGGTAAAGCATTTGCAGGCGATGTATCGCTCTTTTACACTAAAGATTATGAGAAGGACGATGGCCGTGTGAACACCTGGAATGTGGGTATGGCTATTACGAACGTAGGTACTAAAATATCTTACACCCAATCTGCCCAGTACAAAGACTTTATTCCTACCAACCTGGGTTTAGGTACTGCCTATACCCTGGGCCTGGATGAATACAATAAAGTAACCTTTGCCCTGGATATCAATAAGCTGCTGGTACCCACCCCGGACAGCAGCGGCGCTTACCGCGATAAAGGCGTGGTAGAATCAATTTTCACCTCTTTTGGCGATGCGCCGGGCGGCTTCAGTGAAGAGCTCAAAGAGCTGATGTTCTCTTTGGGTGCAGAGTACTGGTATAACAACACCTTTGCCGTACGCGCCGGTTATTATAATGAGAATAAATACAAAGGCAATCGTAAATATTTCACAGCCGGTATAGGCATTAAGTACGATGTATTTGGCCTGAACTTCTCTTACCTGGTGCCCTCTGGTACCGGTATTCAACGGAACCCGCTTTCCAACACCCTGCGCTTTACCCTTACCTTTGACCTTACCAGGAGTGAGGGAGATAGCGGCAGCGCCAGTAACTGGTAATAACTATTCATGGCTAAGATACGTATAGGACAAGGCATAGATTTCCATCAACTTACAGAAGGGCGCGACTTTTGGCTGGGCGGCGTATTAGTGCCGCACCATAAAGGCGCGCTGGGCCACAGCGATGCAGATGTGCTGCTGCACGCCATTTGCGATGCCATGCTGGGCGCGCTGAGCCTGGGGGATATTGGTGTACACTTCCCGGACACGGACAATACCTACAAAAATATTGACAGCAAGCTGCTGCTGGCCCGCTGCGCAGAGCTGATTGCAGAAAAGGGCTACCAGGTCGTGAATATAGACAGCACCCTGTGCCTGCAGGCGCCCAAAATAAAACCTTATGTGCCACAAATGCGGGAGGCCATAGCCGGCATTCTGCACCTTACGGTGGACGATGTATCTATTAAAGCTACCACCACGGAAAAGCTGGGCTTTGTAGGCCGGGAAGAAGGGGTAGTGGCGCTGGCCAGCGTGCTGCTGGAAGCGAGCGTTTAATTACGAATTAGTCAATTACGAATTACGAATTGGTCATTTCGGATGGATTGCTGTTCACGGAAATGGCGTGAATTATTTTGAGTATCAGTCAATTAATCATTAATCCTGTTATCCCCCATTAACCTTTAACCAGCCTTTTCCCAGACAACGTTATTATACGTACTATTCAATTCGTAATTCGTAATTGACTAATTCGTAATTGTTAAAAATGTCAGTCCATAGACCCCGGACCATCGACTATTGACCATTAATGCTATCTTTGTCAAATGGCTGAAATAATAGTAAAGATCATTAACCGGTCGGCCAATGAGCTACCATCCTATGCCACTGCCGATGCAGCAGGAATGGATCTGCGGGCGCACCTGGAAACAGCAATGACGCTGCAACCGCTGGAAAGGTCGCTGATCCCTACCGGTTTATTCATGGAACTGCCGGAAGGTTATGAGGCACAATTAAGGCCCCGCAGCGGCCTGGCCATTAAACAGGGGCTTACCCTGCTCAATACCCCGGGCACTATTGATGCCGACTACCGGGGCGAGATCAAGGTGATTATCATCAACTTATCCAACGAACCACAAACCATCGCTCCGGGAGACCGTATTGCGCAAATGGTCATTGCACCCGTAACCCGGGTAACCCTGGCAGCAGTAGAGATATTAACAACAACAGACCGCGGGCATGGTGGTTTCGGACACACGGGAAAATCCTGAGGAATGCGTGTATTGATTACCGTTATAGGATTAGGATGCGCTCTTACCTGGGGTGCGTGCAGTAGTACAAAACACACGGCTACCGGGAATGTGCGTGCAATAAAAGATCCTACCATTATACAGCAGCGGTCAGACAGCTTGTTCTTTGCCGCACAGCGCTCCAAAATGCTGGGCGATTATAAAACCGCTATCACCCAATTTTCCGATTACCTGCGCCTGAACAGGCAAAATCCAACCGTATTTTACGAGCTGTCGCGCCTTTTTATGGAGGTGAACAACCCTTCCTACGCGCTGGGTTTTGCACGCCGGGCAGCAGCCATGGATACTACCAACCGCTGGTTTCAGCTGGCCCTGGCCGATGCGTTGGGCATGAATCAAATGTTCGACAGCGCCGCCGTGGTGTATGACCGCCTGAGCCGGCAGTACCCCGAAAGTGAGGACTATCTGTTTAACAAAGCCATGCTGCTAAGCAAAGCCGGTAAAACAGACGAAGCCCTGGCTGTATTTGACAAGCTGGAAGAAAAAACGGGCATAGTAGAAGAGCTGGTGTATCAGAAGCAGCGCCTGCTGCTGAAACAAAGCAAGGTAGAGGAAGCTGCCGCTGAAATACGCAAGCTGATTGACCAGAACCCGGCAGAAGTACGCTACTACCAGCTGCTGGCCGATGTATATGATGCCAACGACCGGGTGGAAGAAGCCACCGGTATTTACGATACTATTCTTACCAAAGATCCCAATAACGCCCGCTCCCTGATAGCCCTGGCCAACTACGCCAAACAGCGCGGGGATAGCACGGTGTACTGGCAGTACCTTACCAAAGCATTTGCCAACCCGGATTACAGCATTGATGAAAAAGTAGCGTTCGTATATCCGTACCTGCAAATGATGACGCTGGACAGCACCAAGTTGAAAGAAGGCCTGCAGCTTACCCGCCTGGTGATACAGGCCCACCCTACAGAGGCCAAGGCGTATGCCCTGGAAGCCGACATGTATTCCCAGGCAGATATGCTGGACAGTGCGCTCAACGATTATAACAAAGCCATCAGCCTGGATTCTACCCGCTTTTCGGTGTGGTACCAGCTTATGTGGATCTACTCCCGTAAAGATGAAACCAAGGCGCTGCTGAAAGCCAGCACCGTGGTTACGCAACGTTTCCCCGAAGAGTTCATGGGTTTTTACTTTAAAGGCGTAGCCACTTATATGCTGCAGCAGTTCCCGGATGCCATCAGCTCCCTGAACAAGGCGCTGACACTGGGCAGCGGCGATAAACGTTTTATGGGAGATGTGTACTCCCTGCTGGGCGATTCTTACCACGCCCTGGGGCAGCATCAGCAGTCGGATAGCAGCTATGAGCGTGCGCTGATACTGCGGCCGGATGATGCCATGGTGCTGAATAACTACAGCTACTACCTCTCTATGCGGGGCGAGCAGCTGGACAAAGCAGCGCAGATGTCGCACCGCTCCCTGGAGCTGCAGCCCGGCAGCGCTACCTATATGGATACCTATGCGTGGATCCTGTTCCGCCAGGGCAAATATGAGGATGCGAAGGCGTGGATAGAGAAAGCCCTGCAGGATCCGGAAGCCCAGAAAGATCCAAGTGTGCTGGAGCACTACGGAGATATTTTATTTAACCTGAAAGATGTTGCAAAGGCATTGGAGTACTGGCAGCGGGCTAAGGAGAAGGGCGCTTCTTCCGTAGGGCTGGCCAGGAAAATTGCTGAAAAACGGTATATTGACTTATAGTTAGGCTTAAGGCTTAACGCTTAGTGCCGGGCGTATAACGCTGACGGCATAACGTAAGAAGCGTTCGGCGTTAAGCATTCAGCACTCAGCGTAATTGGACTTATGAAGCAAATCATTTTATTAGGCATCACCTGTATAATATTCGTGTCTTGCAGACATACGCGGCAGTTAGCCCGTACCGACTTCCCGGTATCAGACACCGGCCACGTTAGCACTTCGGACAGCACTGCATCCGCAGCCAGCCTGGAGTTTAACCGCAATCTGCTGGCCGGCATTCACAAAAATCATATTGACTTTCATACATTTTCCGGTAAGCTGAAGGTAGATTTTGAGAGCGATAAGCAAAAGCAGCAGAACATCAGCACCAACATCCGTATGCTGAAGGACAGCATTATCTGGATCTCCGTATCAGCCCCCGTAATTGGAGAGGTAGCCCGGGCCATTATTACGCCCGACAGCCTGAAGGCATATGATAAGTTTAACAAGCGCGTGTTCCTGCGCGCGCTGAGTGATGCCAAAGACCTGCTGAACCTTCCGTTTGATTTCACTACCCTGCAGGATCTGATCATTGGCAACCCCCTGTTCCTCACAGATTCTATTTACCAGGTGGTAAAAACCCCTGCCATTATATCTTTCAGCTGTGATACCACTGTGTACACCAGCCTGTTTAATGTGTTTGCAGACGATTTTCAGCTGCAGCAAAGCAAGGTAATGGACAAGGACAGCAGCCGCAACCGTTCCTGTGAGCTTACCTATGGTGAGTATAAAGAGGTAGATGGCCACAAGGTGCCCTTTGTGCGCCGCGTGTTCATTGAGGAAAAGAACGTTACCCGTGTGGCAATGGACTTTTCTAAAATGGAGTTTAACCAGCCGCAGTCCTTTCCGTTTAACATACCTGCATCTTATAGCAGAGAATAAGCGTAATTAAGTATATTGGTTTTTAAGATTTGTAAATTAACTTTAGCCTTCATAGAAATTTTTGCAGACATCCTAAATCGATCATGTTGTATCTGAAGAAGCTTATTCCGTTCATGCTTTTTATATGGTTAGCACCTGCGGTATTGCACGCGCAGAGTAATCAGAATCAGCAACCCACACGGGAGGAGCTGGAGCGCCGGAAAAGGGAGCTGCAGAAAGAAATAGATGAAGCCAATGAAGCGCTGAAGGATACCAAACGCTCTACCCGCGAAAGTTTGGGCCAGCTACGGGCCCTGCGTAACAAGATTACGCTGCGCACCCGCCTGATCAACAATATTAACGAAGAGATCAACTTTATAAACGGGGATATTAACGGCGCTTACCGCGATGTAAAAACTTTGCAGAAAGACCTGGATACCCTGAAGGCGCAGTACGCGCAGCTGGTGGTATATGCGTACAAGAACCGCAGCACGTACGACATGATCAACTTCGTATTCTCTGCCCAGAACTTTAATGATGCTATCCGCCGATATGCCTACCTGAAACAATACCGGGAATACCGGCACCGGCAGGCCTCCAACATTGTAGAAACGCAGGAGCTGCTGAACCGCAAAATAGAAAGCCTGCAATCACAAAAGGAGAAACGTGCAGATGCCCTGAAGAGTGAGCAGGATGAGCGGCAAACACTGGAAAAGGACCGCAAGGAGCAGGATGAAGTGTTTAACAAGCTGAAAGGCCGTGAGAAAGAGCTGGTAGAAGATATTAATAAGCGGAAAAAGGATGCGCAGAATGTGCAGGCCGCCATACGTGCGGTAATACGCCGTGAAATTGAAGAGGAGCGCCGTAAAGCGGAAGCTGAGGAAGTGGCCCGCAAAAAAGCCGTGGAAGAAAAACGCAAACGGGATGAAGCTGCCCGCAAAGCCGCTGCTGCTGCAGCTGCCGCGGCGGCCGCCAGCAATAATAATAACAACAATAATGTAGCTACCAACCCGCCACCGGTTAAGGAAACGCCCAAAGCACCGGAACCGGAACGCCCGGCGCCGGCGCCTTCCCGCAGCGCGAATGTGCTGGAAGCCACACCCGAATCCCTGGCCCTGTCAGAAAGTTTTGAGAACAATCGTGGCAAGCTCCCCTGGCCGGTAAGCAACGGTAGCGTTATTGGTCACTTCGGCCGCCAGCACCATGCCGTAGTGGAAAAGATCAATGTGGAGAATGATGGTATTATCATTGCCACCTCTAAAGGAGCTGCCGTGAAAACCATTTTTGAGGGAGAGGTAAGAAGGGTAATGGTGATACCCGGAAGTGGTTATGTGGTGATGATCCGCCACGGGCAATACTTTACCAACTATGTACGCCTGCAAACCGTAAGCGTAAAAACCGGTGATAAGGTACGAACCGGCCAGATGATAGGCACTGCCAGCACCAACGATATAGAAAACCAGGGTGAGGTGGAGCTACAGATCTATAAAGGCGTAGTGAAACAAAATCCTGAGATCTGGATCATGAGAAGGTAGCAACTAAAGGCTAACAGCTAGTAGCGCTTTTTCCCGCACCCGCTCATACAACGCTTCATACTGCGGTACAATATTGTTAATATGAAAACGCTGTGCCTGTTCTAATGCGCCTTTGCGTACGGTAGCCAGCAGCGCCTCATTAGAGAGCAGGTCAATAGCATGACGGGCCATACTGTTCACATCGCCCACAGGGCTCAGAAAACCGGTAACACCCTGTATATTCACTTCCGGCAGGCCGCCGGCATCAGAAGAAAGCACCGGCACTTCAGAAGCCATGGCTTCCAGGGCGGCTAAACCAAAACTTTCATATTCAGAAGGGAGCACAAATAAGTCGCTGATGGACATAATATCTTCCAGCTGCTCCTGCTTGCCCACAAAACGTACATCATCACAAATACCCAGGTCACGGCACATACATTCAATAGTAGGCCGGTCGGGGCCGTCGCCTACCAGCAACAGTTTGGAAGGCACTTCTGCGCGTACCTGCTGAAAGATCTTGATCACATCCGGCACCCGTTTTACTTTACGGAAGTTGGAAACGTGCAGCAGCACCTTTTCGCCGTTAGGGGCAACAGCCTGGCGGAAATGCGGCAGGCTGCGGCGTTTGAAGCGTTCAATATCTACAAAGTTGTAGATCACCTCAATATCTTTTTCTATCTGGAAATACTTATAGGTTTCTTCCCGCAGGTTATTGGACACTGCAGTAATAGCATCTGATTCGTTAATGGAAAAGGTAACCACCGGTGCATAGGTTTTGTCTTTACCTACCAGTGTAATATCCGTACCATGCAGGGTAGTAATAAAAGGCACCACGCGGCCCTGCTTACTCACGATCTGTTTGGCAAGATAGGCCGTGCTGGCGTGCGGTATAGCGTAATGCACATGCAGCAGGTCCAGCTGGTGGTTCATGATCACATCTACCATAGTGCTGCTGAGCGCCGATTCGTAGGGCGGAAAATCAAACAGGGGATAGGTGGGAACCTGTACTTCGTGATAATATATGTTTGCGTGAAAAGCGTTGAGGCGTACCGGTTGCTGATAGGTGATGAAATGCACCATATGTCCCTTATCTGCCAGGGCTTTGCCCAGCTCCGTTGCCAATACACCACTACCTCCGTAGGTAGGATAACATACTATTCCTATACGCATGGGAATTACAGTTTTTACAGGCTGAATGCGTAATGCTTAACGCTAAACGCTTTTTATGTTTTGCTGAAACTTAATCTTTACACTCTTTATCCTTTTGCTTTAAGCTTTTCGCGTTCAGCGTTCAGCGTTCAGCGTTCAGCGTTCAGCGTTCTTGTCGCATTCTGCCCCGCTAAGGTACTTTACAAAATTCATTTGCCCTTTACCGCTTAGCCATTTATTTGTAATAACAGTCCGAATTAGTTAGTTTTAGCGCAAAAATCCGCCTGTTTATGCTACGATTACTGTTGCCAATTGCACTGGCTTTTTCCATATCTGTGGCGCATGCCCAAACTTCTTCCGACGATTCTGTGACCTTGCGCAAACTGGCTGATGAAGTGTTAACACACAGCACTGCCTATGCAAATTTAAGAATACTTACCAAAGAGATAGGCGGCCGCCTGGCCGGCTCTCCGCAAATGCCCAAAGCAGAGCAGTGGGGCTTTAAAGCGCTGAAGGCTGCCGGTGCAGATACCGTGTATTTCCAGGAGTGTATGGTACCGCATTGGGTACGCGGCGAAAAAGAGGAAGTACGCATTATTTCCAAACGCCGCGATTTTGTGCCTGCCCTGCAGGTGCTGGCCCTGGGTAATTCAGAAGGCAGCGGCGCTGCCGGCGTAACGGCGCCGGTGCTGGAAGTAAGCTCTTTTGACGACCTGGAAGCTAAAAAGAATGATGTAAAGGGAAAGGTGGTTTTTTACAACTACCATTTTAACCCTACGTTCATTAAAACCTTTCATGCCTATGGCGATGCGTTCATGTACCGCGCCACCGGCGCCAGCCGGGCTGCCAAATACGGCGCGCTGGCAGTAATAGTAAGGTCTATGTCGCACGGGGCTAATAACTTCCCGCATACAGGCGCTATGCGTTACAATGATTCCTTTCCCAAGATCCCTGCCGTGGCTATTGGCCTGGAAGATGCCGACCGCTTAAGCGACCGCATAAAGGATGATAAGGACATGAAAATATACCTGCACACCAGCGCTAAATTTTTACCGGATACCATTGGCCATAACGTAATTGCAGAGATCCGTGGTACAGAGCATCCGGAAGAGATCATTACCATTGGCGGGCACCTGGATTCATGGGATGTGAATGAAGGCGCGCATGATGATGGTACCGGCTGTGTGCAGTCCATAGAAATTATCCGCGCATTCAAAGCGTTGGGCATACGGCCTAAACGCACTATCCGCATTGTATTATTTGCGAATGAGGAAAATGGTACGCGCGGCGCAAATAAGTATGCGGCGGTAGCCAAGGCTACTCCTGCAGAACATCATATTTTTGCGCTGGAAAGCGATGCCGGCGGCTTTACGCCCCGTGGCTTTTCATTTACCATGCCTGCAGAAAAAAAGGCAAAGATCATCAGCTGGAAACCCCTGTTCCTGCCTTATGGCTTATATGATTTTGAAGATGAAGGCGGCGGTACAGATGTAGGCGCATTAAATGAAGCTATAGGCACGCCAATGGGCGAGCTGGCGCCGGATTCACAGCGTTACTTTGACCTGCACCACGCTACCAACGATGTGTTTGAAGCGGTGAATAAGCGGGAAATGGAGCTGGGCGCTTTTAGCATGGCGGGGCTGGTGTATATGATCGATAAATACGGACTGTAATAAATAAAGCAGGAAGTAAGGGCTGCCTCTTACTTCCTGCTTTGTCTTATACCTCAAACCTCAAATAAAAGCTATGCGCAAATTTGTTCTCCTGATCTTTGGTATCATAGTGCTTGTTCTGGTACTGTTTATTTCCTACCGCTATTACTTTGTATTTGGCCGGGGTGTAAAGGCCGGGGAGCTGAATTTTTTTGTGCAGAAGGGGTACATTTTTAAAACCTATGAAGGACGGCTGATCCAGACCGGTTACCGCTCCAAGCAGCCGGGTTCCCTGCAGTCTAACGAATTTGAATTTTCTGTAGTAGATGAAAAGGTAGCGCAAAAGCTGATGAGCAGCAGCGGCAAGCTGGTGGAGCTGCATTATAAAGAATACCTGGGGGCTATTCCCTGGCGTGGCTTTAGCCCGTTTATAGTAGATAGTATTGTAGCTATCACGAACCAGCAGAATATACAAACTATTCCGTAGTGGACCACGGTGCAACCGCCCGCAGATGGGCCGTATTGCTGTACTTAGTGATATTGTTGTAATTATAGTCCACCGTACTACGCAGACTGCCAACTGCGGACTGCCAACTGCCAACTACTTCGCGTGCACCAGAAATATAGCAGGCCGCTTGTGCAGCTCCGGCAGCGCGGCTCTCCACTCCTTTACTGTTTTGGTGTGAATGTACTCCTGCGGTCCGGTAAGATCTGCGGCAATACATAACAGCGTTTGGTCTTTACAGTTAGCCAGTATGTCTTTCAGCAGGGGGTTATTTCTATAAGGGGTTTCAATAAAGATCTGTGTCTGATCCTTTTTCAGGGAAAGGGCTTCCAGCTCGCGGATGGCTTTAATACGCTCCGGTGGCTTTACCGGCAGGTAACCAATGAACTGGAAATTTTGCCCGTTCATGCCGGATGCCATTAAGGCTAATAAAATAGAATTAGGCCCTACCATGGGTATTACCGGGGCGTTGATCTTATGCGCCACCTGCACTACCAGGTGCCCGGGATCGGCTATGGCCGGGCATCCTGCCTCGCTCATGATGCCAATATCATTCCCTTCCAGCAGTAATTTTTTTGCCAGCGCCGTATCCGGCGGGTGGTTTTCGTGCATCAGGTGCAGCTGCAGCGTATCAATGTTAATGTTACGGTCCAGCGCTTTCAGGAAGCGGCGGGCCGTACGCTCATTCTCCACAAAAAAGAACCGTAAGGGCTGCACAGCGGCAGTAATATATGCAGGAATGGTATGCAATGCCTCCGGGCTCAATACAGTGGGTATCAGGTACACTTTGCCGGGCGTGCTCATTACAACAGGCGTTTATCTTGTAAGTGAATAGTGGCTGCTATTACCGCATAGGAAGGCGCCAGCGCCCAGCCAATAACAGGTATGAACATGAACAGGTAAAACACAATGCCATTGCCCAGGGCCATGCCCCGGTGCGCTTTTATGAAGGTAATGCTTTGGCGCATGTTCATACGGTGGCGCTCGCAGCTATAATCCATCATGGAAAAACCGTAAAAGTAGGCTTCAATGAAAAAGCCCGCCAGTGGCGTTATCCAGCCCAGTATGGGGATAAAGGAAAGGAGGAATAGCAGCAGCAGGGTAATGGTTTGAAATACCATGTTACGGAATGATATGCGTATGCCCCGCACCATATCTTTCAGAAACTCCTGCCAGCTGAAAGGGAACTCGCGGTGCTGTAAAATGGCTTCTGTTTTTTCCGACAGGTAGGCAAACAGGGGCGAGCCCAGTATGAGGAAAAAATATTTGAAGTAGGCAAAGTAAAGCAGCATCAGAATAAGGCGGATGCACAGCCCCAGGAGAATAAAAACAAAGCTTACCCAGCTGCTTTCCAGGTCCTGGATCCAGGTGCGCAGGGGCAGCAGGCCAAGAAGGTACTCCACAAAGTCACCTGAATAGCTCCACACAAAATAAATACCGGCTATAAATAACAAACAATAAATGATACCGGGTAACAGTATCCATTTCCAAAGCTTATTGGCGGTAATGAAGTGATGGGCCTTTCCGTAAGATTGTATGGCAGCTATAACTTCTCTGAATGAAAACAAGGTCCGCTTTTTTAGTATGACAGAATAAATAATGCCGTAAATAACTAAAAAATCAACGGAACGAAAATAAAAATATTTCAGCCACCGGCTTTGTGCCGCTAGTTATTAGCTTTTACTCAAAGAATATTTTGTACTGCACACATTAACGGCAGGCCGCTAAATGGTATTAGCAGCAGCCGTTGTTAGAACTTCGGACACAAGGTTTTATACTTGCTGTTTTCGCTGGAACGGTGAATATAAATAACAGATATTTCCATACCGCCCCGGTAGTTGGAGGCAGGTTTCAGAGAAGACACGTTCAGGTCATAGGTCAGGCCTACGTTAAAGCCGCCGATCTCTAACCCTACATAGGGGTTAATAGCATCTTTCAGGCGGTACCAGCTACCCAGGTAAAACATAGTCGGGTTATCTTCCGGCACACCGCTCAGGTTAAAGCCGTAAGCTGCGCCAAAAGAGGTTTCAGAGGCCGTGCTTTGTTTCATGTACAATGCGCTGGCATGTATGCGGTTATAACCATTTACCGGGAAAGAGCCGCCACCATGTATGGTGTAACGGTAGCTTAAGCGGTTGTTATCCTGGCTCATGAAAGTTTCGGTAGGCTGGGTAATGTGGTAATAGGAAGCGCCCAGGTAAATATTGGAAGCTTCGCCCACCAGGCCATTATATAATATACCTACGTTGGGATCAAAGTAAGATATTTTAGGATTGGTGAGGAACTCGTTGCTGGGCAGCCCGGGGTTGTACCCGTTGTTATCTATCTGGTTCTCAAACATCAGCTTACTCTGATCAATACGTTTTTGCATAAACGCACCCTGCAAGCCAATGGCCAGGGTATGGTTTCCTTCCGGATCCAGACCTTTATGATAGGATGTGCTGATAGCGATGTAGTTAGATACCAGTGCGCCGCCGCCGGTTTTATCGTACAGGGCCATAATACCTACGCCCCATACATCGGTATATGAAATCACATTTTTTAAAATGCTAAAGTCGGCAGAAAGGGTTCCCGTAACATAGGGGGTGGCGATGCTTCTCCACTGTGAACGATAGTTGCCGGCTATACGATAATCGCCGGAAAACAAGCCGGTAAAAGCTGGGTTCAGGGTCATAGGCGAGGCAAAGAACTGCGAAAAATGCGGGTCCTGTGCCTTGCTGGCAGGAATCAAATAGAGAATGATGGTTAATATTAGTAAAGCCTTTTTCATAAAGGTTAATGCATTATGGTATAGGATAGGATAAAAACAGTTCACTTTTACCAGTCTAAGGTACGAAAAGAGCTTAATATTTCAAATTTAATTCATATAATATAGAACGTTTTACTGCTGCAGTTTGTTACCAAAGGCCAGATCACCGGCATCTCCGAGGCCGGGAACAATGTATCCTTTGGCGGTAAGCTCGTCGTCAATATCCCCTGCCCATATGCTGAGATTGGGGCTGGCATGGCGTTGCACATATTCTATACCTACGGTGCAGGCAATGGCTACTACCAGGTGAATATGTTTAGGTTTGCCGATATCCTCCAGGTGCTCAATGGTTTTTACCAGGGAAGCCCCGGTAGCCAGCATAGGATCGGAGAGGATAACCACCTGCCCGTCAATGGAGGGGCTGGACACATATTCCAGGCTAATATCAAAAGAACCGTCGGTTTTATGTTTGCGGTAGGCGGAGATAAAGGCGTGATCGGCTTTATCGTAATAATGTAATAATCCCTGGTGCAGCGCCAAACCGGCCCGCAAAATGGTGGCCAGCACCGGCTGCTCTTTCAATACCCGGCAGTTGGCAATGCCCAAAGGGGTATGGATCTCTTTTTCCTCGTACTCCAGCGTTTTGCTGATCTCGTAGGCCGCCACTTCGCCCAGGCGCTCCATATTCCTACGGAAACGCATGCGGTCTGTCTGGATGTCCATACTTCTGATCTCGCTAAGCCATTCTCCTACCAGCGAATTGGTCTCACTCAGATTGATTATCATTACTAGCCGTTTGGGGGGCAAAATACCAAAAAACACAGGAAAGGCGAAGGGAAAAGGTTTTTTTAACATGAAAAGGCTCACGGTGATATCATTATATTATGATGTGGGGAAAAGGGTAGGGTTTTATGTAGGGGGGTAGAGTTGCGCAGCAATGTCAGTAGGGAAAAAGGGGTGTTTTAGGAGGGAGGGGTACCAGTTGCACAGCAATTGGAGTAGGGAAAAAGGGGCTGACCGGAAAGAATGTAAAATGTAAAATTTTAAATCATAAATGTAAAAGTGGAATGCAGCGAAGCCTGACCAGGCCGAATCACCGCATTCCACTTTTACATTTATCTCGTTCATAAAGTCTTTTAATAGTCTCTATGAACCTCCTTCGTCGGTTTAAAATTTTACATTTTACATTTTTGTGTGCTTATCGGGCGGATAACAACAATGGAAAGGCCGGCTGTTATTCCCTGGAAGCCTGGCTGCCTGGCTGCAGCAGGGCGGCTTTTTTTACCAGCTGTAAAAATTCAGCGCGGTAGCCTTCCGGATCATCGCCCCGGGCGTCCTTAGCCAGGGTAAGCACCTGCTCATAGCTGGCCTGCCCTTTATGGGCGGAGTTACGGAGCAGCTGCCCAAACTCCGCTACTGCTGCGCACATACGAAAATCTATAGGAGCTGCGCTAATGGCCTGTACCTGGTAGGGCAGCACTTTGGTCATTAGCTGACTTTGGCTATCAGCGGGCCTTTTGTAGCGCAGCTTTACGGTCAGCACTTCGTTTGCAGGGTTGCTGATCACCGCGCGTTGCTGGTACTTCAGCGGATCTACCCAGTTTACGGCCTCTGTTTTAGCGCCGGCAGGCACTATCTCGTACAGGGCGGTTACGGTGTGGCCCGCGCCCATATCGCCTGCATCTTTTTTATCGTTATTAAAATCTTCGTTCTGCAACAGGCGGTTTTCGTATCCTACTAACCGGTATGACTGCACGTATTTAGGATTAAATTCTATCTGCAGCTTTACATCTTTGGCAATGGTGAACAGGGTGCCGCCAAATTCCGTAACAAAGGTGCGGCGGGCTTCTTCAAAATTATCTATATAGGCGTAGTTGCCATTGCCTTTATCTGCCAGCAGCTCCAGCTTATTATCTTTGTAATTACCCATGCCAAAGCCCAGCACAGAGAGGAAAATGCCTTTGTCGCGCTCTTTTTCTATAATGCGCTGCAGCTCGCCGTCGCTGGAAGGGCCTACGTTAAAATCACCGTCTGTGGCTATGATCACGCGGTTATTCCCTTCTTTCATAAAGTTGGCGGCAGCGGTTTTATAGGCCAGCAGAATGCCTTCGCCGCCAGCGGTGGAGCCACCGGCCTGTAATTGATCCAGCGCATCCAGGATAGTGGTTTTTTCACTGCCGGGTGTAGCGGGCAGCACCAGGCCGGCAGCGCCTGCGTATACGGCAATGGCTACTTTATCGGCAGGGCGCAGCTGCTGTACCAGTGTTTTGAGCGCCTGTTTTACCAGGGGCAGCTTGTTGACATCTTCCATAGATCCGGAAACATCTATCAGGAACACCAGGTTAGAGGGCGGTACCTTATCGGCCGTAACGGTTCTGCCTTTCAGGCCAATGCGTACCAGCTGGTGTGCGGTGTTCCAGGGGCATATAGCCATATCCGTATAAATAGCTACAGGGTCTGTACCGGTAGGGGCTTTGTACTGGTAATCAAAATAATTGATCATTTCCTCTATCCGTACGGCATCGGCAGGGGGCATTTGCCCATTGTTCAGGAACCGGCGGATGTTGCTGTAGGCGGCACGGTCCACATCAATGGAAAAGGTGCTGAGCGGCTGGTCCGTAGCGGTATGAAAATCGTTTTCATTAATAGGGCTGTAATCTTCTGTATTATAATCTTTGTAAACGCCCTGTGGCATAGGAGCAGCATATGTCATCGCCATATCTGCCCTGGCCTCGTATTCAACCAAACCCTTTGCAGCATTGGCTTGCGCAGCCCGTACCCGCTTTTTTTCCTCTAGCTTGAGTACCTGCGCTGTGGAATCGGCCAGGGTTAATGGCTGCAGGAGGATCAGCACCTTACCGGCACTGGGTTTTATGAATACTTCCTGTGTTTGATAACCGCTATACCGCAGCTGCAACACTACGGTGCCGGTTGGGATCTGCAGCCGGAAGCCGCCTGCAGCATCACTTTGTACAGATGATCTACCTGCTTTTACCTGGATGGTAACCCCGGCCAGCGGTTTATGGGAGCCTGCTTCCTGCACAGTGCCTTTGATCTCACGGGTTTGCGCATTGACTGTCAGGGCAGTAAAACAGGCCAGCAGCAACAGGGAAAAATATTTTTGCATAGTGATTTGTTTTGATCTGCTAAGAGGATGCATCAATGAGGTCAAATTCCATATTATCTTTGATGAAAATTTTTTGAGCATGGTATATCATGTAATTGGCATTATGTCGGGGAGTTCGCTGGACGGGCTGGATATTGCTTTTGTGGAGCTGGCAGAAGTACGCGGCAAATGGGAGTATACGATTCAGGCGGCAGACTGCCTGGCGTATGAGCCGGAGTGGGTGGAGCAGCTAAGCGGCGCCACCGGCCTGCCTGCGGGCGAATACCTGCTGCTGCACAGCCGTTATGGCCATTACATCGGAGAAAAAATAAAACAGTTTATAGCGCAGCATGGGCTGGAACATAAAGTACATTTCATTGCCTCTCACGGGCATACTACGTTTCATATGCCGGCACAAAAAATGACGGCGCAGCTGGGCGAAGGCGCTGCCATAGCGGCTGTTACCGGCCTGCCGGTAATCAGCGACCTGCGTGCCATGGATGTAGCCCTGGGCGGGCAGGGCGCGCCCATAGTACCTGTTGGCGAACAATTGCTGCTGCCGGGCTACCAGTACTGGTTAAACCTGGGAGGCATTGCCAATGTATCCGCCAACCTGGAAACCGGTTTTACTGCTTTTGATATTTGCCCTGCCAACCGGGTGCTGAATGCCCTGGCAGGGGAACTGGGCCGCGCGTACGACGAGAACGGATCGCTGGCAGCCGGTGGTATTACGGATAAACATTTACTGGCTGCATTAAATGAGCTGCCTTATTATACCCTGCCCTGGCCCAAATCACTGGCCAATGATTTTGGTACCGATACGGTGCTGCCATTAATAAAGAACACCCGCATTTCCATACAGGGTAAGCTTAACACCTATACGCAGCATATAGCCGTGCAGGTAGCCCATGCAGTGGCACAGCTGCAAAAGCAGCAAGCAGCAGCGGAAGGCGAACAGAAAATGCTTATTACCGGCGGCGGTGCTTTTAATGGATTTTTAGTAAAACAGATCCAGGAACAATTGCAGCCTTATAATGTAACGGTAGTGGTGCCGGATGCGCAGACGGTAAATTATAAAGAGGCGCTGATAATGGCGCTGATAGGCACTTTGCGCTGGCGGCAGGAACCGAATGTGTTATCTTCCGTAACGGGCGCGCAGCGGGATAGTGTGGGCGGCGCGCTGTGGCAATCGTAATTATTAATTACTAATTAGTAACGGTAGTAAAGGTAAAGGTATCACCGTTGAATAAACCCTTATCGCTGAGTTTTAGGTGGGGTATTACGAGCAGCGCCATAAAAGAGAGCGTCATGAAGGGTGCGGCCAGCGGGCTGCCCAGGGCTTTGGCAGCTTTATCAAGATGGCTGTACCGGGCTGCTACTTCGTAGCCATCCAGGTGGCTCATTAAGCCGGCTACCGGCAGGGGTAATACATCTATCTCCATACCATTCACCACACTAATACCACCTTTTTCACGGATCACGGCATTTACGGCAGCGCAAATACTTTCATCATCTACCCCAACAGCAATAATGTTATGACTGTCGTGCGCTACGGACGATGCAATGGCGCCTTTGGTAAATCCAAAATTGCGGATAAAACCTGCTGCTGCAGGCGCCGGGAAATAGCGGTTCACCACCACCATCTTCAGCACATCCTGTGAGGGATCGCTATGCAGGGCGCCGTCTTTAACGGGCAGGGTGGCAGTAATGTTATTGGTGATCAGCTGCCCGTCCAGCGCTTCAATTACATTTACACCAGCGCTGGTACCGGCAGCGGGTATACGAAAATCTTCCACGTGTTGCGGGCGGCAATCAAAGTTATTGATAATGCCTGCGGTAACGGGCTCAATCAGCGTTTGGCCATCGGCGGCCACTTGTATGCCATTTACATAGGTGGCTTTTACAGTAAAGTCGGTGGTGTTGTTAATAATGATCAGGTCTGCGGGATCACCTTCACGCAGCAGGCCCACCTCCATTTTATAATGCAGCACCGGGTTTACGCAGGCGGCGCGCAGCACTTTAAACAGGTCTATTCCCTTTGCCAGCGCACGTTTTACCAGTACGTTAATATGCCCTTCCACCAGGCTGTCGGGATGTTTATCATCGCTGCAGAACATCATTTTTTCCGGGTAGTCGTGCAGCAGGGGGATCAGCGCTTCAAAGTTCTTGGCTGCGCTGCCTTCCCGTATCAGGATGTGCATGCCGTACTGCAGCTTGTCCTGCGCCTCTTCCAGCGTAAAACATTCATGATCGGTGCTGATGCCGGCATCTATATACTGTTTAGCGGCAGCGCCCCGCAGGCCGGGGGCATGGCCATCTACCGGCTTACCGGCTTTATGGGCTGCGGCTATTTTTTCCATTACATCCGGCTGCTGCTGCAGCACACCGGGAAAGTTCATCATTTCAGAAAGGTAGCGGATCTCCGGGTTTGCCAGCAGCGCTTTTACATCCTGTACGCTTACCACGGCGCCGGCGGTTTCAAACGGGGTGGCCGGCACGCAGGAGGGGGCGCCAAAGTTGCATTTGAACGGGGTATGCTGGCAGTTGGCGATCATATAATTTACGCCGGCCACACCTAATACATTGGCTATTTCATGCGGGTCGGAAATGGTGCCTACGGTGCCGTGCACTACTGCCAGGCGGGCAAATTCCGCCGGGGTAAGCATAGCGCTTTCTATGTGCACATGCGCATCAATAAAGCCCGGTAGCAGATATTGATCATAAGGCTGGCTATCGCGCACAATTTGCCGGATACGCCCGTGTGAAATGTGTATAGTAGCGGGGTATATTTCCTGGTTCAGGATATCTATCAGGTTGCCGGAAAGCTGGAAAGTACTCATATGTTAAAGATATAATTACCCGGCGGGAATTGGCATAATTCGTGTAATTTGTGTACCACTAAAACGAATAATATGAGAGCAAATAAAATGTTAACCCTCCTGTTCCTGGCAGTTATAGCAGTATGTAGCGGGCTGCGGGCGCAAACGGTAGATGAGATCGTGAACAAGCACATTGACGCTATGGGCGGCAAGGATAAACTGAAAAGCCTGCAAAGCATGTATACAGAGGGGATTATGGAAGTACGCGGTATGGAAATACCCCTGAAACTGTGGCTGGTAAATGATAAGGCCATGCGTATGGAATTTGAGGTAATGGGCTCCAACAACATACAGGTGATAACCCGCAACGGCGGCTGGATGCAAATGCCAATGCAGGGGCCTGAACCAAAAGCGCTGGATTCCAGCATGGTGCATGCCATGCAATCCCGCCTGGACCTGGCCGGGGAGCTGTATGATTATAAGGCCAAAGGCCGTACCGTAACGCTGGAAGGCAAGGAAACCAAGGACGGAATGGAAACTTACAAATTAAAAGTAACCAACCGTGACGGCAGCGTGATCATCTTATATGTAGATACCAATACGTATTACATTGACCAGATGCAGACGCATATTAAAGCTCAGGGACAGGAAATGGATATCACCACTGTATTATCCGATTACAAGAAAACAGATAATGGTTTCGTGTACCCGGCATCTACCTCACAGGAGCCTATTGGCACCAAGATCAGTGTAAGTAAGGTAGAGGTGAACAAGCCGGTAGATGATACCATTTTTGCAATGCCGAAAAAATGATGTTAATGTGCTGATGTGCTAATATGCTAATGTGCTGACATCTGCGGGGCACATGCTGCAAACAGCAAAACCGGCACATTAGCATATTAGCACATCAAAAAATTATTTATATAACTCCTTCATGGCGGCTGTTTCGGCCGCCATTTTTTGTACCAGCTGCTGGGGTTCCAGCACTTTTACATTTGCGCCATACCCTAGCAGCAGCATGTGCAGCTCCGGGTTAATTACAACGTTCAGGGATATACGGCATTCCTTTTCATTATCTTCCAGCACCTGCTGGGAAGTATGAATGGGTTGTGATTTAATGTACTTACCCTGGTGCGGGGTAAAGGCCAGCACTACCTTTTGGGGCTCCCCTTCCAGCACTGTAATGCCAATGGCATGGCGGTAGTAGCTGGCATCGTCAAAATTCTTTTCATCAAAATTTGTATTGGTAGGCCACAGCTTTACAATGCGGTCGAGCGCAAAAGTAAGCAGGGTGCCGCCTTTGGCTTTCTGGCTTTTGCCGATGAGGTAAAAGCGGTGCTGGTATTCCCGTAAATGATAGGGTTCTACCCAATGCTCTTTAGGCTCATTACGGTCAAAGCTCTGGTAGGCAATACGGATCACTTCCAGGTTCTTGATGGCATCTACAATTTCGGGGATATGCTCTGCGCCTTTGTATTGCGCGGTGCGCGAAAATTTGATCATGCCTTTATGCTCCAGCGTTTGCCGGTTTATTTTCAGGCTGGCCGCTATTTTCAGGATCGCGTCTTCAAACTGCTGTATAACAGGCAGGCTGCGGAACTGTTCCAGGATGCCGATGGCTATTTCCAGCCCCTGCAGGTCGGCCTCTTCAATGGGTATATTGCTGATGGAGTAAGATTCATCTTCATAACGGTAAGTACCGCTGCTGCGCTCGTATAAGATAGGGGCCATATAGTTCAGCTCCGGATCCTGGCGCATATCCTGTATATCCTTCTGTATAGTGCGGGTAGAGATAGATGCATCCATTTTTTCAGACACATAGGCAATCAGCGCATCCAGGGTAGGCTTGGGCAGGCGCTTGTTGCGCAGCCGTTCATCTATCCAGCGGTAACGGGAAAGGGCATCCTTATTCTTTGGCATGAAGAGGGAGTTTTGGTGCGCAAAATAATTAATAATGTGCTGATGTGCTAATGTGCTGGTATGTGCCCAAGGAATGCAGTAAACAGCAAAAACCAGCACATTGGCATATTAGCACATCAGCACATTAAAAACATTTTTTCGCTACGCAAATTCCCTGCGTTTTGCGCGGATAGCTTTGTATTGTCATTAAACATCAGGGTTATGAACAAAGTAAAAAATACAAGCACCGCCGCCAAATGCCAGGCCATCTCTATCAGCCAGATCATACTGGATGAGTCTAACTTTTTAACCTTCTGGGGTTATATCCAGCAGGAAGGTACCTGGCACCGTTGCGATTTTGTAACTAATTACGATGTGCTGAATGATATACTGCGCTACTCCGGCCACCAGAACGATGGGATACAAATGAGCATTGTACAGCACCTGGAAGACATGCGCCATATACCGGAGATCATTGACCTGGAAGCTACCCATGGGGAAGCCGTAGTGCTGGAAAATATGACCTTTCAGCTTACCCGCCCCCGCCTGCAGCAGCGTGGTAACTGGATAGAATATACGGATGGCGAATGCTACTACATCAGCAAAGTAACCCCGCAACCTGCGCCGGTAAAGGAAAAAGAAACCGTACGTACCGAACAGCAGATAGACCAGTGCATGCTGATGCTGTGCAAAAGCTATGAGCTGTACCTGGGGTACCTGGAGCTGGAATTTGACGACGCAGCGGCCCGCCAGGAAGCCAATTTACTGGACGACCTCAAATACACCATGGCGTACTGCGCCTGGAAACAACACGGCAATTGAACACTACATATTCATCCCTGTTAACCCTATACCATTGAAACTGTTAGCCCCAAATGCCCTGACCCTCAGTTGTTTGTTAACACCTTTCCCTACCCGGCAACGGGTAGGGAAAAATTTTTTCCAAAAACGGTCCTAAAGTCTATAAAAATTGTAGGAAATTATTACATTTGGAGTCATAAAAGAGGTGTAATATGAGTTTAAGACTAGGAGACATAGCGCCGAATTTCAAGGCGAAGACTACACAAGGCAACATCGATTTTTACGAATACCTGGGCGATAGCTGGGGCGTATTGTTTTCACACCCTGCGGATTATACCCCGGTATGTACCACAGAGCTAGGCAGAACCGCCCTTTTGAAGGATGAATTTGCCAAGCGTAATGTGAAAGTGCTGGCACTGAGCGTAGACCCGCTGGATAAGCACCAGGGCTGGATCAACGATATAAACGAAACGCAAAACTGTGAAGTGAACTTCCCGATCATTGCGGATGAAGATAAAACGGTGGCTAACCTGTATGGTATGATCCACCCGAATGCTTCTGAAACATTTACCGTACGTTCACTGTTTATAATAGGCCCGGATAAGAAAGTGAAATTAACCATCACTTACCCGGCCTCTACCGGCAGGAACTTCTTTGAAGTGCTGCGCGTAATAGATTCCCTGCAGCTGACCGCCCAGTACAGCGTGGCCACACCGGCTAACTGGCAGGAAGGGGAAGACGTGATCGTAGTACCGGCTATAAAAACGGAAGATATTCCGGCTAAGTTCCCGAAAGGTCACAAAGTTATTAAGCCTTACCTGAGAACTACCCCCCAGCCAAACAAATAGGCAGCCGGGTGTGTTTAACTGGTAACAGTAAAATGCAACGAATAGGGCCGCAAGGCTTTTATTGATAAGAATTTTTAATGGTTGGTTTTTGATTTTTACGAAACGGGGATTTTTCCCCGTTTTTTCGTTTTTACCAACCTGAGAGTGGGGAGGGTTTACGCCTGCTGCCGCTTATGCTTCCGCAGCTGACTTAACACGGCCTGCAGGTCCTTGGGTAGCGGCGCTTCCAGCTGGTGGGTCACGCCCTGCTGATCTTTAAACTGCAGCTGCCAGGCATGCAGCGCCAGGCGGGTCATAAGGGGGCGCTCTTCTTCCGTGAACTTACCTAAACGGAACTTTTTCTTGATAGTGGATAATAAAATGGGGGCGGGATCGCCATAGAGCTCATCTACGGCTATGGGATGGCCCAGGTGCTTCATGTGCACGCGGATCTGGTGGGTACGGCCGGTATGGATCTCCAGCTTCACCAGGCTGTAAAGCCCAAAGGCTTCCTGCATCTCGTAATCCGTAAGGGAAGCCTTACCCCGGCGGTTGGTAACCATTTTACCTTTTTGCACAGGGTGCTCCATAATGGGCTCATCTACGCTGCCCTGCGGCGGTTCCAGCTGGCCGGTAACCAGGCCCAGGTAAAACTTGCGTACCTCGCGGGATTCAAATAGCTGAGAAAAATAGCGGTGCGCGGCCTCATTACGGGCAAACAGGATCAGGCCACTGGTATCCTTATCCAGCCGGTGTACGGTAAAAATGTTGCCGTAGGCTTTTTTCAGCAAGGTTTGCAGGGAAGGTATCTCACTATCATGCCGGTCAGGGATGGTAAGCATTCCAGCCGGTTTGTTGAGCACCATAAAATCGTCCGTAATATGTATGAGGAGTTCGTTAACGCGCATAATATTCTAAAAGTAGTTAGCGGTTAGCACAAAATCACTAACCGCCAACCCTAACAACTTTATTTAAAATGTTTCAGCAGTATTACTTCTTTTTCCGATAAATGGCGCCACTTGCCGCGATTTACGTTCTTTTTGGTTAAACCGGCGTACATCACACGATCCAGCTTCTCCACCTGGTATTCCAGGTGCTCAAAAATACGGCGCACAATACGGTTCTTACCGCTGTGGATCTCTATACCTACCTGTGATTTATCCTTGCTGTCCACATAACCCAGGGCATCTACCAGGGCCACGCCATCTTCCAGCGTAACGCCGGCAATGATCTGGTCAAAGTGGGCTTTGGTTAAGGGTTTATCCAACCCCACCTGGTATATTTTTTTGATGTTGTGCTTGGGATGCGCCAGTTTCTGGGCCAGCTCACCATCGTTGGTAAGCAGCAGCAGGCCGGAAGTATTGCGGTCCAGGCGGCCTACGGGGAATACCCTTTCTGAAGTGGCGTCCTGGATCAGCTCCATTACGGTTTGGCGGCCTTCCGGATCATCGGTGGTAGTAATAAATCCTTTGGGTTTATTCAGCAGAATGTACACCAGGTTCTTTTGCAGGCTTACCGGTTTGTTAGCTATCTTCACCCGGTCTTTGTCCGTTACCTTAAAGGCTGGTTCCAATACCGGCTTATCATTCACCGTTACCTTACCTTCTTTAATAACATCCACGGCTTTACGGCGGGAGCACAGGCCGGTGTGGGCAATGTACTTGTTCAGCGGCATGCCTTCATTGCTGCCGGCTGCTTCCTCATGCTGGCGGCCTTTGCTGCCAATATTTTTGTTATCGGGCTTACGTTTTGTGGGATCGGTTTTGCGGGCCTGTTTCTCAGCAAAACGTTCGTTGGTGCGGTCAAAGAATTTTTTACGGTTAAAACCGCTGGGCGTTTCCCGGGAAGGGCGGTTGCCTTTACGGTCGCTGCTGCGCTGGAAATCACCATGGAAGCTGCTGTTGTCATCATCCCGTTTGGATGCGGGCGGGCGCTTATTCCCACGGTCATCATCACCGCGCTGAAAGCCTTTGTTATCGTTCTCTTTAGGTTTGATGCGCACCCGGATGGGCGGGCGCTTATTTTCACCACTGTCTTTCCTTTCCTCGCGCTGGAACTTAGGCCTGAAGGCTTTGTTCTCCTCCTCACGGGCGGGAGCCGGACGGGTGGGGCGGTCGGTACCGCCGCGTTTAAAGTCCTTGCCGGCGGGCCTTTCACGATCCCCGGACTGCGTACGGTTCTTATCACCGGTACGGTTACTGCTTTTGTTCTCTTTAAAGGGAGAGAAGCCTTTTGTTGCAGCAGGTTTGTTTTTTCTCATACTATGTGTTGGCGGAAGCTCATGATTTCCACGATCCTCCTGTTGTTAAACGCTTTTATTATTAACCCTTGTTGGCCAGCTGTCCACAGGCGGCATCAATATCCTTACCCCGGCTGCGGCGCAGGCGGGCATTTACACGATGTTTGCCCAGGTACTGCATGAATTTCTCCACTGCTTCCTCGTCCGGTTTCTGGAACCGGGCCTTATCGATCGGGTTATATTCGATAATGTTGATCAGGTCTGCCGGTACCTGCCGGTAGATCTTGATCAGCTCATCGGCATCCTTCTGGGAATCGTTAAAGTCGCGGAAAAGGATGTATTCAAAAGAGATCTGGCTCTGGGTGGCTTTATAGAAATAGTTCAGCGCCTCTATTAATCCCTGCAGGTTGTTGGTTTCGTTAATGGGCATGATCTCGCTGCGCTTTTTATCATTGGCGGCGTGCAGGGAAAGGGCCAGGTTAAAACGTACCTGATCATCGCCCAGCTGCTTGATCATTTTTGCCACACCGGCAGTAGATACGGTAATACGCTTGGGCGACATGGCCAGGCCATCTGCCGCGGTAATACGCTCTATTGACTGCAGTACATTCTTGTAGTTGAGCAGGGGTTCGCCCATGCCCATATATACAATATTCGTGAGTTTTTTGCCGGATGATTCCAGGGACTGCTGGTTCAGCAGGGCTACTTCATCATAGATCTCATCAAAGTCCAGGTTGCGTTTGCGGTCCATAAAACCCGTGGCGCAGAACTTGCAGCTCAGGCTGCAGCCCACCTGTGAGGAAACGCAGGCTGTTTGCCGGTTTTCAGTAGGGATCAGCACACCCTCTACCAGATGACCGTCGTGCAGGCGGAAGCGGTTTTTGATGGTGCCGTCCTCGCTATGCTGGGTAGCATCTATTTTTAAAGCCGGAAGGGTGAAATGCTCTTCCAGGGAGCTTCGCAGTGTTTTAGAGAGGTTGGTCATAGCCTCAAAGCTGCCTGCATGCTTTAACCACAGCCACTCATACACCTGCTTGGCGCGGAAGGGCTTTTCTCCAATTGTGTTAAAGTACTCCTGTATAGCAGGTAAGCTGAGGTGCCGGATGTTTTTCTTATCAGATGTCATATTCTTAAGTTAATGTCTGCCTTACGGCAGTCGGAAAGAAGCTGCAAAGGTAGGGAAAATAGTTGACAGTCATGGACCGTCGACCATGGACGGCGGTCGCAGTCCGCCAGATTTCATATATTCACACCTCAATTTTGAAAAATATGCAAGCTGCTTATATAGTAGATGCGGTACGCACGCCCATTGGCCGTTATGGCGGGGCGCTGAAGACCGTACGGCCGGATGATATGCTGGCGCTCATGATCCGTTCCCTCCTGATCCGCAACCCCGGCGTAGATCCCGCAGCCATTGAAGATGTAATTGCCGGCGATGCCAACCAGGCCGGTGAAGATAACCGCAATGTGGCCCGTATGGCTGCTTTGCTGGCCGGCTTGCCGGTAACGGTGGCCGGTAACACCGTGAACCGCCTATGTGCCAGCGGCTTGCAGGCTATTATGGATGCTGCCCGTGCCGTGATGTGCGGGGAGGGCGATGTATACCTGGCCGGTGGCGTGGAAAGCATGACCCGCGCACCTTTTGTGATGGCCAAGGCAGACGGGCCCTTTAACCGCAGTGTGGAAGTACATGACAGTACCATCGGCTGGCGCTTTACCAATAAGAAGCTGGCGGAAATGTATTACCCTTATTCCATGGGCGAAACAGCGGAGAATGTGGCCCGGCAATGGAACATAAGCCGGGAGCAGCAGGACCTGTTTGCCTTTAACAGCCAGCAAAAATATAAAGAGGCATTTACTGCCGGCAGGTGGGAGGCGGAGATCATTCCCGTAGAGATCACGCCCAATAAGGAGGAGCGCGTAGTGTTCGCCAAAGACGAGCCGCCCCGGGAAACCTTCCTGGAAAAGCTGGCCGCCCTGAAACCGGCATTTGCAAAGGATGGCACGGTAACGGCGGGTAACTCGTCCGGTATTAACGACGGCGCTTCTATGGTGATGATCGTTTCTGAAAGCGCTTTAAAACGTTTTGGGCTTACACCCATCGCACAAATAAAAGCCATGGCCATTGCAGGGGTAGACCCTTCCATTATGGGCATTGGCCCGGTACCGGCTACCACTAAAGCTTTGCAGCGTGCCGGCTTAACCGCCGCGCAGCTGGACCTGGCAGAATTGAATGAAGCATTTGCCTCCCAGTCCCTGGCCTGTATCCGCGATCTGGGCCTGGACCCTGCAAAGGTGAATGTGAATGGCGGCTCTATTGCCATCGGGCACCCGCTGGGCTGCAGTGGCGCACGTATTACCACTACCTTGTTACATGAGCTGAAACGCAGGCCGGCAGCACGTTATGGGCTGGCTACTATGTGTGTGGGCGTAGGGCAGGGAGCAGCGATCGTCTATGAGAGATGTTAGTTAGCCATTAGCCTTTAGCAGCAGTCTTTGGCAGCTGGTGTGGGGGAAATCAGGTTTGTTATGGTGTGGATGGGTGTAGTGTGAAACCCCTGAAAACCCCTATGGAGGCCTATATAAACCAGGCAGCAACCGCCAAGAATTGCTAACTGCCCACTGCAAACTGCCAACTATATAAAATGAACGAGCGGTCGGACTTTCGCCGGCCGCCCGTTGATGGCAAGCAAAAAAGGGATTATTACAAACAAATCTGCTTCTCCGTCATCATCTTCCGGAGATTGATCAGGCCGTAACGCATACGGCCTAATGCGGTATTGATGCTCACTTGCGTGAGGTCTGCAATTTCTTTGAAACTTAATTCAGCATAGTGCCGCAGGATAATTACCTCCCGTTGTTCTTCCGGCAGCATATCCAGCATTTTACGTACCCGGTCATGGCTCTGGCGTGTGATCATCTTGTCCTCTGCACAGCTGTCGCTGAAGCCCAGCACATTAAAGATGTCTTTATCATCGCCGGTCTTAATAACAGGGGTCCGTTTAATCTTCCGGAAATGGTCTACACACAGGTTGTGTGCAATACGCATAGCCCAGGGAAGGAACTTGCCTTTCTCCGTATAACGTTCCGCGCGGATCGTATCAATGATCTTAATAAAGGTATCCTGGAAAATGTCTTCAGCTAGGAAGGGATCTTTTACGAGTAATACGATTGAAGTAAACAGCTTATCCTTATGCCGTTGCACTAATTCCTCCAAAGCAGAGGTGTGCCCCTTCTTGAAAAGGGTAATCAATTGTTCATCGCTTAATTTATACATTACTTGCATAAACTTTCTACTAATAGACGGGTGAGTAAATAATACGGACCTAACAGTCTGTAGGTGTTTGTTTGAGTAGAGTTTATGCTATAATTTGGATGTTTTTTTGGTTAAAATTCGCTGTTCTGTCTAAAGGGTATAGGTGTTCGTCTGGATGCAAATATAATTGAATAGTTTATAAAAACAACTTCTCCAAAATAAATTTCACCGGGAATTCATCGACACATTTAACCCGCTGTATTTGCCTGCCAGCAAAGGTTAGCCCTGCCCTGTCCTGGCTAAAAAGCGTAACTTCAACATTATCAGCTTTATTCGTTCCTGCCACTCCGCTGTCCGCGCTCATTTGCGGCTATACGAATAATATATAATATGGGGAATTGTCCCCCAATTCATAAACGTCGGCAACTGCAAATTGAGAAGGTATGTTAGTATATACGACTTAGGGGCGATAAAAGTTCAGAAAATGTAAAACAAACACTAAGCAGGGCAAGGCGTTGGTATCTGTTACCTTAACTTTCACCAGAAAATCTTACTTTCGGAGATACATTTGGCGGGACCCTTTTTTACAGAACCGTTTCCGCATCTGTAACGGATACATTGCTTAATATAAACCGACAGTGAGCCTGGTCCCTGAACCGTGGACCTCTTCAGATTGTCAACTTTTTCGTGGAAATTTGCCCAATAATCATGGCTACAAAAGTTAAGAAACAGGAAGCAGTAATTGATGATCAGTCAGTTAGCACACAAGATCATATTTTCATAAAAGGCGCCCGGGTACATAATCTCAAAAATGTAAGCGTAGCTATTCCCCGCAGTAAGCTGGTGGTAGTAACCGGGGTATCAGGGTCCGGCAAGTCGTCGCTGACTATGGACACCCTTTATGCAGAAGGGCAGCGCCGTTATGCGGAAAGCCTCAGCTCTTACGCCCGGCAGTTCCTGATGCGTATGAACAAACCGGATGTGGACTATATTAAAGGGATCTGTCCGGCCATTGCTATTGAACAAAAGGTGATCACCCGCACGCCCCGCAGTACCGTAGGGTCTATGACGGAGATCTATGATTACCTGCGTTTATTGTTTGCACGTATTGGTAAAACCTATTCGCCCGTATCCGGCCAGCTGGTTAAAAAGCATGAGGTAAGCGATGTGGTGGACTTCATTACAAAGCTGCCTGCCGGCGCTAAAGTACAGATCCTGGTACCTTTCCGGCGGCATGCCAAACGCGATGTAAAGGAGGAGCTGAACATCCTGATGCAGAAAGGTTTTTCCCGCCTGTATATGAGCGGTAAGGACGGCGGGCAAATGCAGCGCATTGAGGAGCTGCTGGAAGAAAAGAAACCGGCCATCAACGAAAATACCTATGTATTGATAGACCGTGTGGTGGCAAAGGATTTTGATGAAGATGATAAGCACCGCCTTGCCGACAGTGTGCAAACAGCGTTCTATGAAAGTGAAGGCGATTGCCTGATAGAGATAGACGGCAGCCGGCAGCAGCATTTCTCCAGCCGTTTTGAGCTGGATGGTCTGCAGTTTGAAGAGCCGGTACCCAACTTATTCTCCTTTAACAACCCATATGGCGCCTGCCCGGTGTGTGAAGGTTTTGGACAGGTGCTGGGCATAGATCCCGACCTGGTAATACCGGATAAGCGCTTAAGCGTGTATGAAGGCGGTATTGCTCCCTGGCGCGGGGAGAAGATGGGTGAGTATAAGGAAACGCTCATTAAAGCATCCCGTAAATTCAACTTCCCTGTACATAAGCCTATTGCCGAACTGTCTGATGAACAGCTAAAGCTGCTGTGGACCGGTAACGAGCATTTCTACGGCATCAACGAGTTCTTTAAAATGGTGGAGCAAAATCTGTACAAGGTGCAATACCGTGTGCTGCAGGCGCGCTACCGGGGCCGTACCGTATGCCATGAATGTGGCGGCGGCAGGCTGCGTAAAGAAGCGTTGTATGTGAAAATAGGCGGTAAGAATATTGCCGACCTGGTAGATATGCCGGTAACGGACCTGAAGCAGTGGTTTGATGAGCTACAGCTCAGCGAGTACGATCAGCAGGTGGCCAAACGTATATTGATCGAAGTGCACCACCGCATTAAAACTTTGCTGGATGTAGGTTTGGGCTACCTTACCATGAACCGTGTAGCCAATACGTTAAGCGGCGGGGAAAGCCAGCGTATACAGCTTACCCGATCCCTGGGCAGCAATCTTACCAACTCATTATACATACTGGATGAACCCAGCATTGGCCTGCATGCCCGTGATACGCACCGCCTGATAGGCGTGCTGAAAGAGCTGCGTAACCTGGGTAACACCGTGGTAGTAGTGGAGCATGATGAGCAGATGATGGAGGAAGCGGACTACATAATTGATATGGGCCCGCTGGCCAGCCACCTGGGTGGGGAAGTGATCTTTGCCGGCGATTATCCCACCATGCTAAAAGATCCCAACAGCCTTACCGGTAAGTACCTGAGCGGGGCCCTTACCATAGAGCCGCCCACGCATGTACGTAAATGGAAAAAAGCCATTACGCTGGAAGGCTGCCGGCAGCATAACCTGAAGAATATTTCCGTGGACTTTCCCCTGCAGGTGCTATGTGTGGTGAGCGGCGTAAGCGGCTCCGGTAAAACCACGCTGGTAAAGCAGATCCTGTACCCGGCGCTTATGAAGCTGAAAGGTGAGTTTGCAGAAAGGGTAGGGCAGCACCGGGCTTTGAAAGGCGCGGTAGATGATGTTACGCAGATAGAGATGATAGATCAGAACCCGATCGGTAAATCATCCCGCTCTAACCCGGTTACCTATATTAAAGCGTATGATGAGATCCGCGACCTGTTCTCCAAACAGCCGCTGAGCAAAATGCGCGGTTTCCAGGCCAAACATTTTTCCTTTAACGTTGATGGCGGCCGTTGTGACGCCTGTAAGGGAGAAGGTGAGGTGATTGTGGAAATGCAGTTCCTGGCAGATGTGCACCTGACCTGTGAAAGCTGCGGTGGTAAACGCTTTAAGGACGAAGTGCTGGAAGTTAACTATAAAGGCAAAAGCATTTACGATGTGCTGGAAATGGGAGTAGATGAAGCGCTGGACTTTTTTAAAGATGAAAAAGATGTGTGCAACAAAATACGCCCGTTAAGCGATGTTGGTTTGGGATATGTGAAGCTGGGGCAAAGCAGCGATACCCTGAGCGGCGGCGAAGCGCAGCGTGTAAAGCTGGCATCTTTCCTGGGTAAAGGCCGTGCGCAGGGGCATATCCTTTTCATTTTTGATGAACCCACCACGGGCCTGCATTTTCACGATATTAAAAAGCTGCTGAATTCCTTTAATGCGCTCATTGACCAGGGCCATACCGTGCTGGTGATAGAGCATAACCTGGATGTGATACGCAGTGCCGACTGGTTAATAGACCTGGGGCCGGAAGGAGGCGCCGGCGGCGGTAACCTACTGTATGCCGGGGTACCTTCAGGATTAAAGAAAGTAAAGGAAAGCTATACAGGGAAGTACCTGTAATAACTAATATAAGTATTACTTAAATGAGCACACCAAATGGTGTGCTTTTTTATTGCAACGGCGCAGCAGGAGCGCTTATTGTGTTATTAAATATGAGCTCGCTCTTGTATATTTGATGTCGTATTTCGCAAGGGGAAACCATAACATAACACTGGCCATATAACCACAACCCAACCGCATGTTATTTAACTCTATCGATTTCGCCATCTTTTTGCCAATAGTTTTCGGGCTCTATTGGCTGGCTAACAACAAACTGAAACTGCAAAACATCCTGCTGCTGGTTGCCAGCTATTTCTTTTATGCCTGCTGGGATTGGCGGTTTATGTTCCTGCTCATTTTTTCTACGCTGCTGGATTATTTCACCGGTTTAAAAATGTCGGATACCAACAGCGCAGGCATAAAAAAATTCTGGTTCTGGTTAAGTATTTCTGTGAACCTGGGCTTCCTGGGCGTATTCAAGTACTATAACTTTTTTGTAACCTCTTTTGCAGATGGGCTATCACAGCTAGGGCTACACGTAAATCCATGGACCATCAGGATCATACTGCCCATTGGCATCTCGTTCTATACCTTCCATGGCCTGTCTTACGTGATAGATATTTATAAGGACCGCATTAAGGCAGAAAAGAATTTTATTGACTATGCCTTGTTCGTAAGCTTCTTTCCCTTGCTGGTAGCAGGGCCTATTGAAAGGGCCACCCACCTGCTGCCACAGATCCAGCGGGAGCGGCATTTCAATTACGCAAAAGCAGTAGATGGTTTGCGGCAGATCCTGTGGGGGCTTTTTAAGAAAATTGTAATTGCAGATAACTGTGCGGAATACGCGAACCAGATCTTCAACCATTCAGCCACCTATTCCGGCAGCACGCTGGTGCTGGGTGCCTTGTTCTTCACCTTCCAGATCTATGCCGACTTTTCCGGTTATTCAGATATAGCCCTGGGTACGGCCAGGCTGTTTGGGATAGAGCTGTTAAGGAACTTTGCTTACCCGTATTTTTCAAGGGATATTGCGGAGTTCTGGCGGCGCTGGCATATTTCCCTTTCCAGCTGGTTCAGGGATTACCTGTACATACCGCTGGGGGGCAGCCGTGGCGGCACCTGGATGAAGGTGCGCAACACCTTTATCATATTTATTGTAAGTGGTTTCTGGCATGGCGCTGCATGGACGTTTATTGTATGGGGCGCATTAAATGCCGTGTACTTTTTACCGCTGCTGCTTACTAACAATAACCGTAATAATCTTGAAACCGTAGCGCAGGGTAAAACCTTTCCTACGTTCCGTGAATTTTTCGGCATCCTGCTCACATTCGGGTTAACAGTGCTGGCCTGGATCTTTTTCCGCGCGGCCGATATACACCATGCCATCAGCTACATTGCAGGCATCTTTAAACCTTCGCTGTTCAGCATACCGGAGGTAAAACCACTCACTGTTATACTGCTGGTAATACTGTTCGTATTAATTGAGTGGAGGGGCCGGGAGCAGCCGTATGCCATTGCTGATTTTGGATTGCAGTGGAAAAAACCGTTGCGGTACGCCCTATACTATGCCATCATTTTTGCCATTATCTGGTTCGGCGGTAAGGAACAAGAATTTATTTATTTTCAGTTTTAGGTTATGCGCAAGTTCATTGTAAAAATATTTTCCTTCAGCATTGTCCCTTTTATCCTGATACTGGTGCCAACGCTGCTGTATATGAAAAGGGATGTGTATGCTGATTTTAAGCAGTATAATAATTACTCCTGGAAATACTCTTTTCAGCAGCTGGGCGACCTCTCCACCAAAAAGCTGCTGAAGGCGCCCAACAATAAGTATAACTCTTTCATTTTTGGCAGCAGCCGCACCACCGGTGTTTATGCCTGTTACCTGCAGCATAAGATCCCGAATGCACATTTTTTCCATTATGCCAACTGGAATGAAAGCATTGGTGGTATGGATGAAAAGCTAAAGCTGCTGGATACTTTGGGATATAACATCAGCAATGTGGTTATATACCTGGATACAGATAACACTTTTGAAAATGATGGCGTCTGCCACCCCTCAGACCATTACCTGCTAACCCAGAAGAGTGAAAGGGATTATATGCTGAGCCATTATAAAAGCTTTTTTTCCTCGCTTAATGCAGATAAGATAAAGATCCTTTGCGGCATGCCGGTAAGCGGCGGTATTTATCCCAACTGGGAATCAGACCCGGTGACCAATGATTGCAAGCACTTTTGTACCGATAGTATTATTGCTGCTTATGGCGATGTGCTGCACGATGAAAAGTTCATACATAAAATGGATTCACTGAAAGCAAACGGGTTCTTATATAAAAGAAGCGCTACGCAGCAGTACAGGCCACAGCAGATCTCAGCAGGAGAAGAGCGCATGCTGTTAAACATAAAAAGGATCTTTGATAAGCATAACACGAGCTACTATATTGTAATAGCGCCTTTATATGACCAGGAGAAATTTGCCCCGGCGGATATGGCTATCCTGCGGCGCTGTTTCGGCAGCCGCCTGTATGATTTTTCAGGTATAAACGCTATTACGAATAATGTATACAACTACCCGGACCGCAAACACTTTCAGCCCTATATTTCAAAAATGATCCTGGATTCTGTTATCACGGATAAAAGCAGTGTGCATGTGCAAATGACGAAAAGATAACAAATAGTTAAAGTGCCGGGTTAGACCTGAAGAGAATGTAAAATGTAAAATTTTAAATCATAAACCGACGAAGGAGGTTCATAGAGACCATTGAAAAGACTTTATGAACGAGATAAATGTAAAAGTAGAATGCCGCGAATATAAGCTTCGCGGCATTCTACTTTTACATTTGAAATTTTGCATTTATGATTTTACATTCTTTTCCGCGGGCCTATCGCAGCCGGTCCAGGGATTTGATCAGCTTCTCATCCTTATAAATGCCCCGGGCAGCCAGGAACAGGAATATTAAGATCAGCACCGGTAAAAAGGCGCCGGGTAAATAGGTAGCGGAAATAATGCTTACACCGGAGCTTACCAGCGTATTGGCATGGTCCTGCACTTTAAAATATTGCAGGATAATGGCCGCAATGGCAAAAAGTATATTGATCACCGTTAGGCGGAACTGCAGCTTACGGTTTTTGTACAGGAAAATACAGATCAGGGCCAGCAGTACAATCAGCATGTAAAGAACAAATACCAGGAAGCTGGATTGGGCGTTAAAATAACTTTCAGTGTTATTGCTGAGCTTAGCCTTCCATAAGTTCAAAAACCAGGTAGCAGTGCCGGCGCCGGCGGCCAGCAGAAGGTATAGACTTTGAATGCGTTGTATCATGATATTTGCCAGTGTTTTAACTGCGTAAATGTAATAATTTATGCTTAAACAGCGCTGCCTTCCCGGATCATACAACCATTGGGTCATTTAGCCATAGGCCAATACTTTGTATATTGCAGCCCCGAACGGTCTTTTATAATTTATTTATGGCGAGAAAAAAATTGAACAAGCAGGATGCGCTGGACTACCATGCATTGGGCAGGCCAGGCAAAATTGAGGTAGTACCTACCAAAAACACCAAAACACAATGGGACCTTTCACTGGCTTATTCTCCCGGGGTAGCAGAACCCTGTAAGGAAATTCATAACGACGTGGAAAATGTTTACAAATACACAGCTAAAAGCAACCTGGTAGCGGTTATCAGCAATGGTACTGCTGTGCTGGGCCTGGGCGATATTGGTCCGGAAGCCAGCAAACCCGTGATGGAAGGCAAGGGGGTATTATTCAAAATATTTGCAGACATAGATGTATTTGATATTGAGCTGAATGCCCGTGGGGTAGATGAGTTTGTGCAGGTGGTAAAAGCGCTGGAGCCTACCTTTGGCGGCATTAACCTGGAGGATATTAAAAGCCCGGAATGCTTTGCTATTGAGGAGCGCCTGAAAAAAGAGCTGAAGATCCCCATTATGCATGATGACCAGCACGGCACCGCCATTATATCCAGCGCGGCCCTGCTGAATGCGCTGGAGCTGGTAAAAAAGAAAATAGAAAAGGTAAAGTTTGTAATAAATGGCGCCGGCGCTGCTGCCATGGCCTGCGTAAAGCTGTATGTGGCACTGGGCGCTAAGCCGGAGAACTTTATTATGTTCGATAAGAACGGCGTTATTAACAAACAGCGTACAGACCTTACTGAGATGCACCTGCAGTTTGCCACCACCTCCAAAGTAACGGAGCTGGCAGCAGCCCTGAAAGGCGCTGATGTATTTGTAGGCCTGTCTGTAGGCAATGTTGTAACCCCGGAAATGGTAAAAAGCATGGCCAAGCAGCCCATTGTATTTGCCATGGCCAACCCGGACCCTGAAATAGCCTATGAGCTGGCCATACAGGCACGCCCTGACATTATTTTTGCTACCGGCCGCTCCGATTATCCCAACCAGGTAAATAATGTGCTGGGTTTCCCCTACATTTTCCGCGGTGCGCTGGATGTAAGGGCCACACAGATCAATGAGGCTATGAAGCTGGCAGCAGTACATGCCCTGGCCGAGCTGGCCAAGGAGCCCGTACCTGATATGGTGAACCTGGCCTATAATGAACGCAGCATATTTTTTGGGCCTACCTATATTATTCCCAAACCATTGGATCCGCGCCTGCTTAGCATGGTAGCGCCTGCGGTAGCCCGCGCCGCCATGGAAAGCGGGGTGGCCCAGAAGGCCATTACCGACTGGGAGGCTTACCGGGATGAGCTGAACCACCGCCTGGGACTGGATAACCAGCTGTTCCGCGTAATTGGTACCAAAGCCCGCCAGGATCCGCGCAAGGTGGTATTTGCAGAAGCAGATAACCTGAAAGTGCTGAAAGCCGCACAAGTAGTGCGTGATGAAGGTATAGCCTACCCCATATTACTGGGTAACGAAGCCCGCATCCGCCGCCTGGCAGAGGAAAACGGTATTGAAATAGATGATACGGTGATCATTGATCCCAAGAGCGATGAAATGCAGGAAAAGCGCCACCACTTCGGGGAGCTGTTCTTTGCAAAGCGGCAGCGTAAAGGGTTTAATAAGTATGAGGCCAATAAGATCATGCGGGAACGTAACTACTTTGGCTGTATGCTGGTGGAAACCGGCGAGGCCGATGCCCTTATTTCCGGCCTTACCCGCAAATACCCCGATACCATACGCCCGGCGCTGCATGTAATAGGTATGGAAGAAGGCGCCAAGCGGGTGGCCGGTATGTACATTATTAATACCAAACGCGGCCCGCTGTTCCTGGCCGATACCACGGTGAACTTTAATCCCACCTCCGAAGAGCTGGCAGAGATCACTATGATGGTGGCCAAAGAAGTGCGCCTGTTCAATATTGAACCGCGTATAGCCATGGTCTCTTACTCCAACTTTGGCTCCAGCCCCACGCCGGAAGCGCAGATGGTAAGCAAGGCCCGGGAGCTGGTAAAGAAAATGGACCCTACGCTGATCGTAGATGGGGAAATACAGGCGGCCATGGCCTTTAACCAGGAAATTTTAAGAGACAGCTATCCTTTTTCCGAGCTGATAGGGGAGGAAGTGAACACCCTCATTTTCCCGAACCTGAGCGCCGGTAATATTGCCTATAACCTGCTGCAGGAAGTGGCCGGCTTTGATGCCATAGGCCCTGTGCTGCTGGGTATGAAAAAGCCCGTGCATATATTACAGTTAGGCAGCACCGTACGGCAAATTGTGAACATGGTGAATATTGCCGTGGTAGATGCCCAGCATAAGTGCTGCAAAGAAGTGGTGGACCCGAAGAAAAAGAAGAAATAATTTGCTAATATGCTGATGTGCTAATGTGCTGGTGTATTTGTATTAATTTACACACCAGCACATTAGCATATTAGCACATCAGCACATGCAACACATTTCCCGCAAAAAAATATTCTTTCCGCTCAACCCGGCATTCAGAAGATACCTGAAGCTGTATGAAAGGGAATTGCAGCTGCCGGTATCCTATGAGGAGCTGCGGTATTATGAAAGCGGTATACCGGTATATGATAAAAGCGGGAAAGATACTTTATGGGAAACCGTACTGTACCCGCAAAGCATGGTGGGCCAGCTGCACGCAGGGTTGAAACGCATCTACTCTTTTCTGAAAGCCGGCGGCGACCAGGCCGCTGAAGAGCACCTGCACATAGAGCGTATTGATTACTGCACCTTTGGCAACTCGCACCCCTTCCGTATTAAGATCGTCAATAATTATAACGAGGTATATGACTATTTCTATATTAAAATAGCCGATGCCTCCCGTATTTACGGCCTGGAGCTGGAACACATTCTTTCACCGTACTGGATGAACTTTCTGGTGGATGGGAATACCCTGGTGGAAGAGCATATTGCCGGCGTGCCGGGCGACCAGTTCATTCTGCACTACCTGCACCGGCCTGAGTTTAACCCAAAACGTATAGCCAAGGAGTTTGTAAAGTTCAATGAGCGCTGTTTTGTACGCCTCCTGGGTGATATGCGCTCCTACAACTTTGTGTTTGATATTACGCCGGATTTTGATGATGTGCAGTTCCGCATACGCGCTATTGATTTTGACCAGCAGTTCTATGAAGGCAAGCGCACCCTGTACATGCCGCAGTTCTTTAAGGAGAACCGGGTGTTTGTGGACCTGGCTATTAAGCACCTGAATGCCGAAGTGGTAAAGCAATACCAGCAGGAGGAGCGGGCACTGATTGCCCGCCGTATTAAGGTACAGCGCCACCGTATTAAGGACCTGCGGGATGTTATTATGACGGATCATGTATCTTTCCCGGATAAAATTCAGCAGCTGGGCGATGAGCTGGCCCAGTATTATGAAGATCCTGTATTTGCCAAAAGCAAAACCATGGGCGAGATCATTGAGCGGAGCCTGAAGCGGCTGCTGGTACAAAGCCTGAGATGATGTTCTGATGTGCTAATATGCTAATATGCTGATGTGCCGGTTTTTGTTGTTTACGTTTTGTATAATAAATCACAAAGCAGCATATACCAGCACATTAGCATATTAGCACATTGGCACATTTTCTACTATCTTTGAAAATCTATGGAATTTAGATTCTTTTACCATTTTGGCGCTTATTTGCTGATGCTGAAGGGGATGTTCTCCAAACCGGAGAATCCGAAAATGTACTGGAAGCAGCTAATGCAGCAAAGCGTGGATATAGGCATTGGCTCATTAGGTATTGTGTTCATCATTTCCCTGTTCATGGGAGGGGTGACCACCCTGCAAACCGCTTACCAGCTGGTAAGCCCCATTATTCCCAAAGCTACCATCGCCCAGATCGTAAGAGATACCATTATCCTGGAATTTGCACCTACCCTCACTAGTATAGTGCTGGCCGGCGTGGTAGGGTCTAAAATAGCATCGGAGCTGGGTAATATGCGCATTTCCGAACAGATAGATGCGCTGGAAATCATGGGTATTAACACCAGGGGATACCTGGTGATGCCTAAGATCCTGGGCGCGCTGTTAACCATTCCCTGCCTGGTGGTGATTGCCGGTTTCCTGGGTATCTGGGGCGGAAAAATGGCCGGTGTAATGGCCGGTATTATTTCCAATGATGAATTTATACAGGGCCTGCGCCAGGAGCTGAAGGTCTATAACATCTTTTTTGCCCTCAGCAAATCATACACCTTTGCGTTTATCATATCCAGCGTATCTGCCTACTACGGCTACAATGTACAGGGTGGCGCGCTGGAAATAGGTAAGGCCAGCACTACGGCCGTAGTGGTAAGCTGCGTGCTGATATTATTTTCGGATTATGCGTTATCGGCGATATTGCTGTAATTAGTCCATGGACCGACGAAAGAACTATGATCGAACTAAGAGATATTAAAAAGGGATTTGGTGATAAGGAGATACTGAAAGGCGTGTCCGCTACCATGGAATCCGGTAAGGTGAACCTGATCATTGGCTCCAGCGGCAGCGGTAAAACGGTGATGATGAAGTGCATAGTAGGCCTGATGACGGTGAACAGCGGTACTATCCTGTACAATGACCAGGACTTTACCGCAATGGACGAACACGAAAAGAAAGCCATCCGCCAGGAAATAGGCATGCTGTTCCAGGGATCGGCCCTGTTTGACAGTATGACGGTGGAGCAGAATGTGATGTTCCCCCTGGATATGTTTGGCAAAGGCAGCTACAAGGAAAAGAAGAAACGGGTAATGGAGTGCCTGGACCGTGTGAACCTGAAAGACGCCGCCAAACGTTTTCCCGCTGAAATAAGCGGGGGTATGAAAAAAAGGGTAGGTATTGCCCGCGCTATTGTGCTGAACCCCAAATATTTGTTCTGTGATGAACCCAACTCCGGCCTGGACCCGCAGACTTCCCTGCTCATAGATAAGCTGATCAAAGAGCTGACCATTGAATATGCCATCACTACCGTGATCAATACCCATGATATGAACACCGTAATGGAAAGCGGGGATCATATCATTTACATGTACCAGGGCGTAAAACAGTGGGAAGGCAGCAACGAGGAGATCATTTTCTCAAAAGACGAGAAGCTGAACGACTTTATTTTTGCCTCCGAATTTCTCCGGGATGCCAAGGAAATGCGGCAAATGGAAATGTTCCGGGATAAGAACTGGCGAAACCGCCTGCAGGGCGGAAAACCATAGTTGGCAGTCCGCAGTGGGCAGTTGCCAGTCCCTGGGTGCTGCATTTAGGTTAGCAGCGCCCCCTTACTGCAAACTGCAAACTGGCGACTGCCAACCAGCGACTGCCAACTTGCTATTTGGTATTTGGCTTTGGTAGTTTTATTTTTGCCCCCTGAAAAGGATTTAACTAATAATAGTATAACTAATAAACCAAGCGTAATGAGTGTTTTACTTAATAAGCAGAGCAAGGTAATAGTGCAGGGATTTACCGGTACGGAAGGTACTTTCCATGCTACGCAGATGATAGAATATGGAACCCAGGTAGTAGGTGGCGTAACGCCCGGTAAAGGAGGCTCCTCCCACCTGGAGCGCCCGGTATTTAATACGGTGAAAGATGCCGTAAAAGCTACCGGAGCCGACGTATCTATCATATTTGTACCGCCTGCTTTTGCTGCAGATGCTATTATGGAAGCCGCTGAAGCGGGTATTGCGCTGGTAGTATGTATAACGGAAGGTATTCCCGTGCAGGACATGGTAAAGGCCAAAGCTTACCTGCAGGGCCGCGAAACCCGCCTGATAGGGCCTAACTGCCCCGGTGTTATTACTGCTGAAGAAGCCAAAGTAGGCATTATGCCTGGTTTTATATTCAAGAAAGGCCGCATTGGTATTGTATCAAAATCCGGTACCCTTACCTATGAGGCGGCAGACCAGGTGGTAAAAGCCGGTCTGGGTATTTCTACCGCTATTGGTATTGGCGGTGATCCCATCATTGGCACTCCTACCAAAGAAGCGGTAGAGCTGTTGCTGAATGATCCTGAAACCGATGGTGTGATCATGATCGGTGAAATTGGCGGTAGCATGGAAGCAGAAGCAGCTTATTTCATAAAAGAGCAGCGCGAAAAAGGTAATACCAAACCCGTAGTAGGTTTTATTGCCGGCCAAACCGCGCCTCCCGGCCGCCGTATGGGCCACGCCGGTGCTATTATTGGTGGTGCAGATGATACTGCTGCTGCTAAAATGAAGATCATGGCTGCCTGTGGTGTGCATGTGGTGGAAAGCCCTGCCAACATCGGTAAAACCATGGCAGAAGTGCTGAAGAAAGAGCTCGTGAAATAATTTAATGATCTGTTCATAAAGCAAGCGCCCCGGTTGATGATAACCGGGGCGCTTTTTATTTGGAAGAAGTATCACTGCATAAAAGCAGGGCTCTGGGGCCATTGCAGAATGCGCACCACCAGCTCGCTTTTGGAATTTACATCCAGCTTGCGGTAAATATTCTTCACATGAAAACGTACTGTTTCAACAGAAATGTGCAACGCACTGGCAATAAGCTTATAGCTGCTGCCATTCGTAAGGCGTTTTAATATTTCCAGCTCACGCTTACTAAGCAACGTAGTATAATTGCCGGGTTGCGCAATTACCAGGTCGTGAATAAATTGCTGTGTAATAAGCGGCGATAAGGGAAAGCCCTGCTGCTGCAGCACATTACCGGTATAGACGGGTAATGCGGCATTTACTTCCTGCTTCAGCACATAACCATTAAAACCTGCTTTCAGATAATTGATCACAATATTCAGGTCGCGGCAATCAGATATACCTACTACCTGTATGGCATTTGGCAGCGCATGCCGGCTACCCATAAAACGTATAAGGGCAGCAGCTTCGTAAGAATCAATGTCTATGAACAATAACAGCTTATCGCCAAATTCATGGCTAAGCTGCCGGGCATGATCCAGGGATGCCGCGTGTATGCAAAACGGTTGCAGGTCAGGGATGGAAGTGATCAGCGTATGATGAAAATGAGGATCAGCCGTAATAATAACCGGCTGTAATGAACGGCCGGTAACGGATGGTGAGGGGCCCTCCAGATGCCTTGAAGAATGCTGCATATTTATTTCAAAGGATATGTTCGGGGTAATCAAAAGCCTCTTCTACCTTGTAAATTTATGGTAATGGAAAGGAATGAAAAAAAATATTATGGGTATCTTAACATAAAATACACCATACCATATGCGATGCAAATTCCTCTGGATCCTTATTTTAGTTTGTTTTTATAAACCGGTTATGGCACAATACAACTATACCAATGAATGGAAAAAGGTAAGAGAGCTGGATGATAAAGGCCTGCCCCAATCGGCCCTGCAGGTAGTAGAGGGCATTTATAAACAGGCGGTAAAAGACGGGCGCGATACGGATATTGTGGCCTCCCTTATCTTTCGTATAAAATACCAGGAGGACCAGGAAAATGGTCAGATAAAGAACCTGGAAGAAATAAACCGGCAAATAACCGGGTTTAAAGACCCGGTGCGTGCAATACTGCAAAGCATAAAAGGGGAAATGTACTGGCGTTACCTGCAAAACAACCGCTACCGCTTTTATAACCGTACGGCGCTGGCCAGCGATACGGCTACAGATATTACCAGCTGGGACATTACCCGCTTAAACCGGGAGATCACCCAGGCATACACCGCCTCTCTGGAAAATACAGCGCTGTTACAAAAAACAGATTTAACAGTGTATGATGGCATTCTGGAAAAAGGCAATGCCCGTGCGCTGCGTCCTACCCTATATGATCTGCTGGCGCACCGCGCGCTGGATTATTTTAAGTCCGGTGAAAATAACCTGAACCAGGCGGCTAATTTATTTGAGCTGGATGATGTGCAGGCTTTTGCACCCGCTGCTGATTTTGCAGCGCATAGCTTTACTGCAAGCGACTCTACCTCCCTGCAGTTCAAAGCCATTTTGTTGTTACAGCAGCTGATCAGCTTTCACATAAAAGATAATAACCGCGCCGCGCTGCTGGATGCTGACCTGGAACGCATCAGCTATGTGAATCAGGTAGGCGTAATGCCGGACAAGGAAGAGCTGTATGTAAAAGCCCTGCAGCAAATGCAGCAGGCTTACGCGCAGGAGCCGGAAGTAACCCGCGTTATGTACATGCTGGCGCAGCTTTATTACCAGCAGGACCAACAAAATAAAGACAGCGCCACCGGTAAAGCCGCGCAGGCCGTGGCTTTGTGTAAGCTGGCCATACAACATGCCCCCACCAGCTATGGGGCCAGCAATTGCAGGCAGCTGCTGCGGCAGCTGGAAGCCCATGAGCTGCAGCTAACCACAGAGCTGGTGAACCTGCCGGAGCAGCCTTTCCGCACGCTGGTTACCTACCGTAACCTGTCTAAAATATATTTGCGGGTAGCGCGGGTGAATGAATCTTTTATGGAGCAGCTGCGCAGCGCGCAAAATGATTACCGCGATACTACTAACCGTTACTGGCGCCTTATCATTGACAGAAAGCCCACCCGCCAGTGGGAGCAGGCATTACCGGATCCGGCAGATTACAGGGCGCATAATACAGAAATAAAAGCAGAAGCCTTGCCACTGGGCCAATACGTACTGCTGGCAGGCACTACGCCGGATTTTTCGATAGGGGAAAGCATACTGGCCGTACAATTCATTCACATATCACAGCTCAGCTATATTAACCGCGGTAACGATTACCTGGCCCTGCACCGGGAAACAGGCGAACCGCTTTCCGGCGTAAAGCTGCGTATATGGGAAATGGTGAGGGACAGCCAAAGCGGGCGTATGGTAAGCGACCGCCTGCTGCAAAGCGCCACCACCAACAAAAGCGGGCGCATTACTTTAGACAGGAGCGTGAATAAGCAGAACCGTAATGTACGGCTGGAATGGAGCCTTGGAAAAGATACCCTGTTCACCGATAACTATAAGTATCTGTACCGCTATTATCAACCGGAGCCAAAGGAAAAGGAAAAACCGCAAAGCTTCCTGTTCACAGACCGCGCTATTTACCGCCCGGGCCAAACAGTTTACTTTAAAGGAATTGTAGTTAAAACCAAAGATTCCACAAACATCAGCAACGCAGTAGCGGATTATAAAACTACCGTGCAGCTAACGGATGTGAACGGGGAAAAGGTAGATTCCATACTGGTAACTACCAATGAATACGGCGCTTACAATGGTAAGTTCAAATTGCCGGAAGGCGGGCTGAATGGGGCGTTCCGCATCGAGGATATTAATACTGATGGCAGCGCGTATTTTTCAGTAGAAGAATACAAGCGTCCTAAATTTTATGTGGAGTTTGATACGGTAAAAGGCAGCTATCGTGTAGGCGATACCGTGACTATACATGGCAAAGCGCTGGCTTATGCCGGTAATAATATTGATGGCGCCGCGGTAAAATACCGGGTGGTGCGGGAAGCCCGCTACCCTTATTACTGGATGTTCCTGTACCGGCCCATACCTCCATCCGCCTCCAGGGAAATAACGCATGGGCAGCTGCAAACCGGTGCAGACGGTACTTTTACCATTCACTTTAACGCCCTGCCGGATAAACAGATAAAGCCGGAGCTGAAGCCTATTTTCACCTACCGTATTTATGCAGATGTAACGGACCTGAATGGCGAAACCCGCAGCGGCGAGCAGCGGGTAGCCGCCGGTTACCAGCTTATGGAAATAAAGCTGGATGTGCCGGACGAGCTATCTGCCAAAGAGCTGCAGCAGGTAAAAGTAACTACCGCTAACCTGAACGGTACCTTTGAACCGGCCACCGTGCAAATGCGTTTACTGCCCCTGCAACATCCCAACCGCCTTATGCGCCCACGATACTGGGAGGCGCCGGACCAGTTTGTATTAACCGAACAGGAATTCCTGCAGGCATTTCCGCTGGATGTATATAAAAGAGAAAATGAGCCGGCGCAGTGGCCGCGTAAAACAGCCGTTCTGGAAAAAACATTCACCACTGCAAAGGATGGCCATACAGAACTGCCTGTGAAGTCATTGCCGGCAGGGGCCTATGAGCTGGAAGTAACTGCCAAAGATGCTGCAGGCGGCACCCTTACACAGAAAAAAGTATTTAACCTTGTAGATGCTGCTGCGTCCCAATTGCCTTACCCAACCTATCTGCGTATAATGGCGGATGAGCAGCCGCATGAACCGGGCAGCGAGGTAAAACAGGTAGTGGGCACCACCGTCAAAGACCTGCATGTATTACAAACCATTGAAAGAATGGACCAGCAGCCGGAAGATGGTTTTGTACAATTATCTGCCCAGCAAAAATCGTTTGTGTATAACATTACAGAAAAAGACCGCGGCGGCTTACGGTTAACCTATACCGCTGTAAAAGATAACCGCATATTCAGCCAAACACAGGATGTTGCAGTGCCCTGGAGCAATAAAACCCTGGATATACAAATAGGCACGCACCGCGATAAGCTGCTGCCGGGTGAAAAGGAAAAATGGCAGGTACAAATAAAAGGCTACAAAAAAGACCAGGTAGCTGCAGAGCTGCTGGCTGCCATGTACGATGCTTCCCTGGATGCTTTTGCACCGCAGCATTGGACACTACCGCCACTGTATCCGGTGTTTAGCCCGGGGGCAACCTGGTATGATACGGATAACTTTACCAAACAGCAATCCTTTAACAGGTATCCGCCGGCACTGCCGCTGGAAGATAGTGTGATCATTTATGATGCGCTGCGATGGTCTGACTGGCTTAGCGGCGGATATGGTGGTGGCAGAATGTATAAGAAGGAATTACGGATGGGGGCTGCTGCACCTGGCCTTGCGCGTGACAGGGCTGCTGTAGCAGCTGCTGTTCCTGCGCCGGCCGCACCGGTAATGGCAGAAGCGGCCATGGATAAAAACGCTTCGCTATCAGAGGTGGTAGTGGCTGAAGGGCCTAAACCCGCGGCAGAGCCACCCACCGCTGTAACACCCCGCACCAACTTTAATGAAACCGCTTTCTTTCTCCCGGACCTGCATACGGATAAAGATGGCAACATCACTTTTGAATTTACAGTGCCGGAAGCCCTTACCCGCTGGCGTTTCATGGGCCTGGCCCATACAAAGGAAATGGCTTTGGGCTATACGGAAACCAGTATTGTTACCCAAAAGCCATTAATGGTACAGCCCAATGCCCCCCGCTTTATGCGCGAAGGCGACCGCATGGAATTCAGCGCCAAGATCAGCAACCTGGCAGATAGCACATTGATAGGCCAGGCCCGCCTGGAGCTGCTGGATGCTACCACTATGCAGCCGGTTGACGGCTGGTTCCAGAACACTTTCCCGGTGCAGCATTTTACTGCCTACAAAGGGCAAAGCACCCTGGTAACATTCCCGGTGCAGATACCCTACAACTTTAACAGCGCGCTGTTATACCGCGTGGTAGCACAATCCGGCCAGTTTAGCGACGGAGAGGAGAATGCGCTGCCCGTGCTTACCAACAGCATGCTGGTAACAGAAACCCTGCCACTGGCATTGCGTGGCGATGGTAAGCGTAGCTTTACTTTTGACAAGCTGCTGCATAGCGATACTTCTGAAACCCTGCGCCAGCATGCCGTAACGGTAGAGTTTACCGGTAACCCCGCCTGGTATGCCGTACAGGCATTACCATACTTAATGGAGTACCCACACCAATGTGCGGAACAAACCTTTAACCGGTACTATGCCAATGCCCTGGCCACCCACATGGTGAATGCTTTACCGGGTATTAAAACAATATTTGACCAATGGGCTAAAAAAGATACTGCTGCCCTGCAAAGCAACCTGCAAAAAAATGAGGAGCTGAAAGCCGTGCTGCTGCAGCAAACCCCCTGGGTGCTGGAAGCTAAGAATGAAGCAGAGCAGAAATCACGCATAGCGCTGCTGTTTGACCTGCACCGCATGAGCAGGGAGCTGGAAAAAGCGCTGGGACAGCTAAAACAAATGCAGCTGCTCTCCGGTGCTTTCCCCTGGTTTACCGGTATGTGGGAAGACCGTTTTATTACCCAGTACATTGTTGCCGGCGTAGGCCGCCTGCAGCAGCTGGACGCACTTTCAGCCGAACAGGAAGCAAGCTGCCGTGAGATCACAGATAAAGCGCTTAACTACCTGGATCTGCAGCTGGATAAGGATTATCACCAGCTGCTGCAGCAGAAGGCAAATATGAAAGAGCAGCATATCAGCGGCCTGCAGGTGCACTACCTGTATATGCGCAGCTTTTATAAAGACAAACCTGTGGCCGCTAAATACCAAACCGCCTATAGCTATTACCTGGAGCAGGCTAAAAAATTCTGGCTGCCGCAGAACCGCTATGTACAGGCGTTAGCAGCAGTAGCGCTGTACAGGCATAACGACAAGGAAACACCTGCCGCTATTTTAAGATCATTAAAAGAACATGCTATTACCAACGAGGAAATGGGCATGTACTGGAAAGAGCAATGGGGTTATTGGTGGTACCAGGCGCCTATTGAATCACAGGTGATGATGATAGAAGCTTTTGATGTAGTAACAAAAGATACCGCTGCAGTAGATGCTATGAAAACCTGGCTGCTTAAGAACAAGCAAACCAATAACTGGAACACCACCAAAGCCACGGCAGATGCCTGTTACGCCATGCTGCTAAGCGGCAACAACTGGCTGGCCGCCAACCCGCAGGTAACTATACAGCTGGGTACTGAAACCATTAGCTCCGCTAACCAGCATACAGAAGCCGGCACCGGTTATTTCAAAAAAAGGCTGGACGCTAAGGATGTGAAACCCGCTATGGGCAATATACAGGTAAGTATCCAGGGAAGCCAGGGGCAACCCTCCTGGGGCGCTGTGTACTGGCAGTATTTTGAGCAGCTGGATAAAATAACACCTGCCGCCACACCACTGAAGCTGGAAAAACAGTTGTTTATACAGGAAGTAACTGACAAGGGACCGGTGTTAACAGCCATCTCAGAGAACAAGCAGCTGAAAATAGGCGATAAGGTAAAAGTGCGGATCGCACTGCGTGCAGACCGTGATATGGAATACATTCACCTGCGCGATATGCGGGCCGCCTGCTTTGAGCCGCAGAACGTGATCAGCAGCAGTAAATGGCAGAATGGGCTCAGCTATTATGAAAGCACCAAAGATGCCTCTACCGATTTCTTTTTCAGCTATCTGCCCAAAGGCACTTATGTGTTTGAGTATACCCTTTTCGTAACACACGAAGGTACTTTCTCTAATGGCATCAGCACTGCCCAATGTATGTATGCGCCGGAATTTAGTGCACACAGTGAAGGGCTGAATGTTAAAGTGGTGAAGTAATGCAATTCGACTACCTCATTGCCGGCCAGGGCATAGCCGGCACTATGCTTAGCCACCGCCTGTTACAGGCGGGGCAGCGGGTGCTGGTAATAGATGCGTATAAACCCAACAGCGCATCGCGTATAGCCGCAGGTGTTATTAACCCTGTATCGGGCCGCCGTTTTGAAATGGCGTGGATGTATGAGCAGCTATACCCCTTTGCAAAACAAACGTATCAGCAGCTGGAGCAGCTGCTGGGCGTACCGGTGTTTAAAGAAAGGGATATCTGGATGGCCCTGCCATCGGAACAGCTGCGCACGGCTTTTAATAATAAAACCACACAAGGATTAGCGCAGCAATACACCCATCCGGCCAATGCTGCCCTCATGGAACCCTGGCTGCACCAGCCTTACGGCGCAGCCATTGTAAAAGGCGCTACGGTATTATTGCATCACTTATTACCTGCATGGCGGCATTATTTAACAGAAAGGCAATTGTTATGGGATGAGCAGCTGGACCTTACGCAATTGCAACATACTACAGCCGGTGTGCAGTATAAGGATGTGCAGGCCCGCGCCATTATTTTCTGCGAAGGTGCGCAGATCATTCATAACCCCTGGTTCAGGCACATTCCTTTTCTGCTGAATAAGGGAGAGGTATTAAAAGTGCGTATTCCAGGCCTGCTTACGGAAAACATCCTCAAAAAAGGTATTACGCTGGTGCCGCAGGAGCAGGAAATGTTCTGGGCAGGCTCCACCTTTGTATGGGATTATGTGGATGAGGCGCCCACCCCGGAAAAAAGACTGTTCCTGGAAGAAAGTTTACAGCAACTGCTGAAAGTGCCCTATACGGTGCTGGAACAGCAGGCCGGCATACGCCCCTCCGGTAAAGACCGTCGGCCTATTATGGGGCTGCACCCGCAATACCCTGCCCTGGGCCTGTTCAATGGGCTGGGCACAAAAGGCTGCTCCCTGGCCCCTTATATGGCGCAGATGCTTACACAGCATTTATTGCAGGGCATACCCCTACTGCCGGAAGCCGATATTAAACGATATTTTAATAGATGAAGGGTTACAAATGCAGGCCTTAAAATGTATCTTTGCCCCCCATAAAATACTTTTTTGAGGTGTAGTGTCTGGTGACCCATATCCATCAAACATGCGCCGTTAAAGTTCAAAACATCAACTTTTTTCTATGTATAGAACGCATACTTGTGGTGAACTCAGGTTGGAGCAGGCAGGCCGGCAGGTTACATTAGCCGGTTGGATACAAACCGTCAGGAAATTTGGCAGCATCACTTTTGTGGATCTGCGCGACCGCTACGGTATTACACAGCTGCTGTTCGGGGAATCCCTGAATGCCCGGCTGGATGAGCAGCCCCTGGGACGTGAGTTTGTAGTGCAGGTTACCGGCACCGTTACAGAGCGTACCAGCAAAAATCCGAATATGCCTACCGGCGATATAGAGATCACCGTAAGCGATTTTTCTATACTGAATGCCGCCAAAACACCGCCCTTTACCATCCAGGATGATACGGACGGTGGCGATGAGCTGCGTATGAAATACCGCTACCTGGACCTTCGCCGTAACCTGGTGAAGCAAAACCTGGAGCTGCGCTACCGCGTAAACCGCTCTGTACGCAACTTCCTGGATACCAGGGGATTCATGGATATTGAAACACCTTTCCTTATAAAATCCACCCCGGAAGGCGCCCGCGACTTTGTAGTGCCCAGCCGTATGAACCCCAATGAGTTCTACGCCCTGCCGCAGTCGCCCCAAACCTTTAAGCAGCTGCTGATGGTGAGTGGGTACGACCGCTACTACCAGGTGGTAAAATGCTTCCGTGATGAAGATCTGCGTGCCGACCGGCAGCCGGAATTTACCCAGATAGACTGTGAAATGAGCTTTGTAGAGCAGGAAGATATCCTGAACACCTTTGAGGACATGGTGAAACATGTGTTCAAAGAGATCAAAGGCATTACTTTCAACGAAGCTTTTCCCCGCATGACCTGGGAGCATGCTATGGAGTTTTACGGGAATGATAAGCCGGACATCCGCTTTGAAATGAAGCTGGTGAACCTGACCAATACTGTTCAAAACCAGGGCTTTAAGGTGTTTGATGATGCGGAGCTGGTAATTGCCATTTGCGCAAAAGGCTGTAGTGAATACACCCGTAAGCAGCTGGATGAGCTAACCGATTGGGTGAAACGCCCCCAGATAGGCATGAGCGGCCTTATTCACCTGAAATATAACACAGACGGTACGCTGAAGAGCTCTGTGGATAAATTCTTTGACGAAACAAAGCTGAAAGGCTGGGCGGAAAAATGTAATGCCCAACCCGGCGATCTTATACTGGTGCTGGCCGGCCGCGAAGAGCGCACCCGCAAAGCCATGAGCGAGCTGCGCCTGGAAATGGGCGAACGCCTTGGATTTCGCAACAAAAACGATTTTAAACCGTTATGGGTCATAGACTTTCCGCTCTTTGAATATGCTGAAGAGGAAAATCGCTGGGTAGCCCGTCACCATCCGTTCACCTCTCCTAAACCGGACCAGGTAGCGCTGATGGATGAACCCTCCAGATATGGCGAGATCAAGGCTAATGCATATGATATAGTGTTGAATGGCACAGAGATAGGTGGCGGCTCTATCCGTATTTTCCAGCGCGAGCTGCAGGAGAAAATGTTTGCCGCCCTGGGTATGAGCCCGGAAGAGGCCCGTCATAAGTTCGGCTTCCTGCTGGGTGCTTTTGAGTATGGCGCACCCCCCCATGGCGGTATTGCCTTTGGTTTTGACCGCCTGTGCTCTTTGCTGGGTGGCAGCGAGAGCATCCGCGATTTCATTGCGTTCCCCAAGAACAACTCCGGGCGCGATGTAATGCTGGATGCCCCCAGTGATATAGACCAGGCCCAGCTGGATGAGCTGAAAATAGGGTTGATTAAATAGTTGGCAATCATTAGTTTGCAGTTGGCAGTCTTTGAAAATTTTAAATCTTGGGTCATAGCCCCGGGACTGCAAACTGCCAACTGCCCACTGCCCACTGATTACCCGGCACATAATTTGCAAGAGGCTGATGCTTTTGATAAAAGATCCCCTTTGGCGCCTTTCAAAAGGTACCAAAGGGGATTGGCACAATATAGAGAGCGTATTGATATTTAATTTATATTACATAAATTTGTAAATTATTAACACCACAAAAAATATACTGCCATGAGAGGCAACAAACTACTCAGTCGTGTGGTATGGTTTTGTGCAATGCTAATATGTGTGCTGATAGCACAAACTGCCTACCCACAACAACATAAGAAGCGCTACCTCGACAAATACGAGGACCTGTCAGTGAAGCTGATGAATGAAACCGGTATCCCGGCCAGTGTAATACTGGGCATAGGTATGCTGGAATCAGGCATGGGCACCAGCCGCAATGCAAAAATGCTGCATAACCACTTTGGTATTGTAGGGCGTAACAACCTGGCCAAGCGGCATGCCAGCTATCGTTCAAAATACAAAGAGTATGATACGGACGAAGATTCTTATGAGCACTTTGTAAGGATCGTCCGTAAAAAGAAATGGTATGCGGGCCTGAAAGGCAATACGGAATATGCCCTTTGGCTGAAGCATATGAATCATACCGGTTACAGCACTGCCGGTACAGAATGGATCAGAAGAGTAACAAACCTGATTAAACGATACAAATTGTATAAATTGGATGCGCAAATGGATTTTGCGAAATCATCCTAGCCTAGCCACACATGCCAGCCAACAAATCCGCCCACCCGTTCTATATCATTGCCGGCACTATGATATGCTTGCTGGCCTTATCATTTGTACATAACAGCTTCTCATTCCAGGGCTTTACATCCCGGCAAATAGATCTGCTGGCCGATGTGAAAGCTACTCCCGCTGCCCCTGCTGTTAAGCATACCACTGTTGCTGCCAAAGGCAGGCCGGGCGATTCCGCCAGGCAGGTTACCGGCGTCCCGGAACCAGCCCGCCGCAGCTACGATTTTATGACCTATACCGGTATACAGGAGTATACGGATACGGTGGCAGTAGCCCCCGGTATGCAGCACTTTTTAAAGGCTTTGGAAGAGCTGAAAGCCGGTAAGCGTAAAAAAGTGCGCATTGCTTACTTTGGCGATTCCATGATAGAAGGTGACCTGATCACCGGCGACCTGCGCGACAGCCTGCAAACACAGTTTGGCGGCGCCGGCGTAGGTTTTGTACCTGTAACCTCAGTAGTGGCTTCTTTCAGAACCACTATTCAGCATACTTTTTCCAATAACTGGAAAGATTATCATTTCCGCAATAATCCCCCGCAGGACCTGCCGCTGGGCCTTTCCGGGCATACCTTTATACCCGCCACAGAAAGCTGGGCGCGGTATAGCCCTGTGCGTAAGCACGGGCTGGACCGTTTCAGCGAAGTAGTGCTTTTCTACGGCCCGGGTAACAGTAACGTGACCATTAACGGCAAGCCCTACACGCTTTCCGGCGGCGACCCGGTAAATGAGCTGGCCTTTGAGCAGGATACCGCACAACCATCCTTAACGCTGAAATATGCCGGCGGCAGCGCCCAGCCGTTTTACGGGTTAAGCTTTGAAAGTAATAACGGGATATACGTAGATAACTTTTCTTTCCGCGGTATCAGCGGTATAGAGCTGGGTAAGCTGGGCCGGGGCGTGCTGCAGCAAATGCAGCGCCAGCACCCGTACGACCTGGTAGTGCTGCACTATGGCGCTAATGTGCTGTTTCGCCCGGAGCTAACGGATTACAGCTGGTATGAGCGCCCCATGCAAAGGGTCATAGATTCCCTGCGCAATAACTGGCCCCAAACTTCTTTCCTGATAGTAGGCACCGCCGATAAAGCCTACAAAAAAACAGACCGTTATATTACGGCGCCCGGCGTACCGGCCCTGCTGAAAGTACAGCATGAGCTGGCAGAGCAGCATGGCACCGCTTACTGGAACCTGTACGCAGCCATGGGCGGCGAAGGTTCTATGACGCACTGGGTAGAAGGTGACACCGTATTAGCTAATAAAGATTATACACATTTTAACAGGCAGGGAGCGGCCAGGGTAGGAGCGCTGCTGTATAAAGCGATCATGGATGAGTATAAGCAGGAGCTGCACCCCTAGTGGTTTTGTGAAAGCGTTTGTAAAAGCATATCTGGTTTTATTCATGGACAGTAAGGGTAAAAGCGCGAAGGTGCTTGTTTTTTTCATTGGAGTACTGCTGGTAACAGTTGATGCAGTGGCGCAGCACGCCGCAGCAACAGCTGCAACCAGTAATGTTATACAACAGGATACCGCCCTTTACCGTTTTTTTGCTGCGCTGAACGAGGTGGATAGTAATGTGGTAAGCATCTTACACCTGGGCGATTCTCATATACAGGCGGGCTTTTTCCCGGTTGCCACAGGCGGTGCGCTGCAGCAGCAGTTTGGCAATGCCGGCCGTGGATGGGTATTCCCCTATAACCTGGCAGGCACCAACGGCCCGGATGATTACCGCTGGAACAGCACGGTAAGATGGCAGACAGACAGGATCATTGACAAACATAAAGACCAGGAGCCGGGGCCCGGAGGTATTGTGATCTATTCACAAAGCGCCGCTCCCACACTGGCATTCAACGGCAAGGGCGATAACGGGATGGAGGATGAGGTAACGCAGGCGCAATTGTTCTTTGATGCCGGAACCACCGATGTAAGCGTGCAAACACCGGGGGCGGAAGTAACGGTAATGCCGGCGCCCTATCCCGGTTCGCCTACATTAAGCAGGGCCACCTTAAACTTTTCGCAGCCCATGTCTACTTTCCAGACACGCTGGGAAGATAATGGCAGCAGCATTTTCCGGTTCTACGGCGCTATTCTGAAGAACGGGCATAACGGCATCCTGTACCACGCTATTGGTATTAATGGCGCGCAGTATCAGCATTACGTGGAAACGGATAATACGCTGGCTGCGCAATGCCAGGCGCTGCAGCCGCAGCTGGTGATCATATCGCTGGGCACTAATGAAGCCTACAGCGGCCTGGGGACAGCAGCCATCCGCGAGCAGGTGGATAACGCAGTACGTTTGATAAAAGAGCAGCTGCCCAACGTAAATATTTTACTGACCACGCCCCCGGATTGCATGCGCACATCCAAAAAGGCGTTCAGGAAAAAGGCAGGTAAAAAGTACCGCACCTATTACCGCATTAATTACTATCCTAATCCGGCCATTAACATGGTTACGCAGCTGCTGATCGATTACAGCCGTGAGCACGGGCTGGCCTACTGGAATTTTAATGCGGTGAACAAAGCCATGAAAAGCAGCTTTGCCGGCGCCTGGGCGCCTGATCATATACATTTCAGCGCAAGGGGTTACCAGCTGCAGGGCCGTTTGCTGTATGAGGCGCTGCGCCGCTCATACGCCCTGTACCTGGACCGGAAATAAGAAGTAATAGACCGTTAAATTGAATCGTTTAAATGATTGATGTTACTAAACTGTTGTCAACCTTGTTATATGATCCGAAGGATCCTGTACTGTTCAACAGCGCATTTTTCTTTTATTACTTTGCCATTTTCCTGTTCTGCTACCTGGCGGTATCCGGCAGTAAAACCGGGCGGGTATGGGTTTTTACCCTGTTCTCCCTATACTTTTTTTACAAAGCCTGCGGGTTTTATGTAGGGCTGGTGATCTTATCGGCCATCGTAGATTTTAATCTATCCCGGTGGATCTACCGCGCGCAGCAACGGTCGTTGCGGATGTTCCTGCTGGTGTTCAGCATTGTTATTAACATAGGGCTGCTGTTCTATTTCAAGTATACTGATTTCTTTATCGGCATTGTGAACGAGGTAACGGCCGGGCATATACGCCCCCTGCATTTGCTGCTGCCCATTGGCATTTCCTTTTATACATTTGAGAACCTGAGCTACACCATAGATGTGTACCGGAAGGAGTTTCCGCCGGTGGATAATTTTATGGATTACCTGTTCTTCCTTTCCTTTTTTCCCAAGCTGATGATGGGGCCTATTGTGCGGGCGGCAGACTTTATTCCGCAAATATCCCAGCCTTATGTGCTGGACCGGGAGGATATAGGCACCGGCATGTACCTTATTATCAGCGGGCTGTTTAAGAAGATCGTAATATCGGATTTCATTTACCTGAATTTTGTACAATATATTTTTGACGATCCCTCCAAGCACACCGGCCTGGAATGCCTGCTGGGCGTGTATGGCTATGCACTGGTGATCTACTGCGACTTTTCCGGCTACTCTGATATGGCCATTGGCATTGCCCGCTGGACCGGTTTTAAAATACCGCCCAACTTTGCAACCCCTTACCAGAGCGCCAGCATTACGGAGTTCTGGCGCAGGTGGCATATCTCCCTTTCATCCTGGCTGCGCGATTACCTGTACATTCCGCTGGGCGGTAACCGCAAGGGCAGGGTACGCCAGTATGTGAACCTGGCGCTGACCATGCTGATAGGCGGTTTCTGGCACGGGGCCAGCTGGAACTTTATTTTCTGGGGCGGCCTGCATGGCGTGGCCTTGGGGCTTGATAAAGTAAGGATCGACTGGCTGAAAAAGACGGGTAAAGTGTACACCGGCTTTAGCAAGTACTTTTTTAAAGTGCTGGGCATTCTCATCACCTTCCACTTTGTATGTTTTTGCTGGATCTTTTTTAAGGCATCCTCCTTCCACGATGCCTGGGCGTTGATACACCAGATCGCGTACGACTTTCAGCCGGGTATCTGGTATGATCTGTACCAGGGTTATACCGCTGTATTTGCCTTAATGCTGCTGGGTTTTGCGCTGCATTTTGTAACCGCTTCCGGCGGCCAGCAGGTTATGGAAAAAACCATGGCGCGGGTACCGGTATGGGGCAGTGTGGCCATTATGGTAGTGTTCATCTGGCTGCTGATCCAGGTAAAATCTACCCAGCCCATGATCCCGATCTATTTCCAGTTTTAAAGGTTTCTGCTACATTTGCCCCCAAATAGCTATCAACATGCGAATTTCGAGGCGCCTGACGGTGTTATGCCTGCTCCTGTTACTGTCTGCCACTACTGCCAGGGCCCAGTTCCTGATGGATATGATAGATACCACTACCGAACTGGGTAAGGGCATGTTTTCCATGTACAAGAAGTACGATGCGCTGCGTTTTAGCGGTTATATACAACCCCAGTTCCAGTATATTGGCAGCAAAGGCGCCAAAAGCTTTGCCGGCGGCGATTTCCCTGCTGCGGTAGATAACCGTTTTACCTTACGGCGGGGCCGTTTGCGGGTAGACTATGAGCGCGATAATGATAACCATATGCCGGTTGTGCTGTTTGCCTTCCAGTTCGATGGATCGGAAAGAGGGGTATTTATTCGTGATTTCTACGGCCGTTTCTTTGAAAATAAGTGGGATGTGCTCTCCATATCCGCCGGTATGTTTGCCCGGCCTTTTGGGTATGAGGTGAACCTGGCTTCGGCCGACCGTGAAAGTCCGGAAAGGGGACGTATGTCGCAGCTGCTGATGAAAACGGAGCGTGACCTGGGCGCTATGCTTAGCTTTGAGCCCCGCCGTAAAAGCCATCCTTTACGCTACATAAAAATAGACGCCGGTTTTTTTAACGGCCAGGGCCTTTCCGGCACTACGGATTTTGACAGCCACAAAGATCTTATTACCCGTATATCGTTAAAACCTTTAAAGCTGAATGCGCGCGGTATGCGGCTTTCCGCCGGTATCTCCTGCCTGTATGGCGGTATGCAGCAGTTCACAAAATATATTTACCGCTCAAACGGAGCTGCTGGTTTTGCAGTTGATTCAACTGCCGCCAATGAAGGTAAAATAGCGCCCCGCCATTATTATGGCGCGGATGTGCAATGGAAGATCCCTAACCGGAAAGGATTTACAGAACTAAGGGCTGAATATATATACGGCACCCAAACCGCTACTGCTGCCAGCAGTGAAACACCGGGCGTAATACCGGTAGATGCTGCCGGGCACCGCCAGCCGCTGTACATTCGTAAGTTCAATGGGGCTTATGTTTATTTTTTACAGCACCTGGGCAGCGAGCAGCACCAGCTGGCATTGAAGTATGATCTTTATGATCCCAACCGGGAGCTGCATGGCCATCAGATAGGGCAGGCTAACAGCAATACTACGGAAGCGGATATACGTTTTGATACTTTTGGCGGTGGTTATTTATACTATGTGAACGAGCACCTGAAGCTTACCCTCTGGTACGACCTGGTGCGTAATGAAGCTACCGACCTGCAGGGCTATACTAAAGATGTAGCGGATAACGTATTTACCTGCCGCCTGCAATTCAGGTTCTAATGTGCTAATATGCTGATGTGCTGGCTTTTGTTGGGAACAGCAAGCTTACCAGCACAATAGCATATTAGCACATCAGCATATTACTTCTTCGGTACAAACAGCAATGCATCTGCCAGCAGATCGCCCTGTGCACCCGGGGGCAGGCTGATATCTACATAATAAGGCGCTCCTTTTTTATATTCAAAGGTGCCCAGTGGCAGCCATTCATTCCCTTCTTCCTGCAGGGGCAGCGTAACGTTTTTCTTTTCACTGCCGGCAGTAATGGTAAATGCAGCGGCAGGCGCTTTCCCTTTCTGGTGAATATTGTAATAGTAAATAGTATAACGCCCGTTATGCTGCATGGGTGGCGTAAACCGCACACTGTTATTTGCACCATTGGCATTCAGCACCGACATACCATAGTTACCGGGCGCTTTAATTTTTTGCCAGCTGCCCATGCGTTTTACATAAGCAGTATCCGTATCATCAACCAGCACTTCAGGTATGCTGCCATCTGCCAGCGGATCCTGTTTCAGCTTTTGCTGTAAGGCGCTAACATCAATATCCTGTATGGCTTGTTTGTTGTTGATAGCCATTACTGCTGCTGCGGCAGATGACTGGCCCAGCACCATAAACACCGGTTCCATGCGGATGGAGCCATAGGCAATATGCGTAGCGGATAAGCAAACCGGCACCAGCAGGTTTTTGCATTCGCTGGCTTTGGGGATTAATGAACGGTAGCTAATGGGGTAGGGGCCGGGTGTACCCATCTGCACATCGCCTTCATTTTTTACCATGCCGTTCACCACCAGACGCTGGCAGTTGTGTGAATCCATAGTGTAAGCGGCCATGCCAATACCATCCTGTACTTTAGCATGCCCTTCGCAGTTAGCCTGTGTCATTACATAATCACCTACCATGCGGCGTGCTTCCCGTACATACAGCTGAAAGCTCCAGTTGCCATTGTCGGTATATTCATCTTTAGGGTAGCCCCATTTTAACATGAGCTGGCGTATGTTGTCAGGTACGCGTGTATCATGGCCCAGGAAATACAGCAGGCCTTTGTTATAGTCCTCGTGCATTTTAATGATCTTTTGCCGGGTGGCATAATCAGCTTCCGGGTAATCATAGTTCATGCCTATCATGTCTGTTGAAATGGGACCGTTGTTGTTGATATCTGTTTTGTGGTTGGGCATCAGGTCAAACTTAAGGCCGTTCCAGAGGCTGGTCCAGGGCGTTTTTTGCATGTAGCGCAGCACCAGCTCAAACTGAGTGGAATCATAGTTATCCGGTTTGGTAATGGGCACCAGGTTAGCCGGATCATCGGTAAGGCATATACGATAGTTATAGGCCTGTACCATTTTATCACCGCTGCCATGCTCTGCTAACGGCGTTGGGCTAATACCCCATACCAGCCCGCTTTCCGGCTTGCCGGGTATTTTATAGGGGTCTACCCCATCGGCAAACTGGTGTTTGTTCAGCAGCTGTACGCCGTTGTAGGTTTCCTGGTACTGGCTGTTGGCCTCGCGCCCCACAATATAGCTTACGCCTGCTTTGGCCATCAGATCGCCCTCATAGCTGCAGTCAATGAACATTTTGGCCTGTATGGTACGTTGTGCAGCGCCGGTGCCGCTTACTTTGGTAAGCGTAATAGATTGCAGCGCGCCCTGCTCCTTAGCTGCATTTGTAATGTAGTAGTGATATAATACAGGTACCTTTCCCCTTTGAACATAGCTCTTAATAATATCCTCTGCTACATGCGGCTCAAAGATCCATTGCTCAAACTTACCATAGTGCTGCCCTATGCGCCGGTAAAAATCCCGCGCTAGCCCGCTGATGGCGTATTTGTTTCCAATGTCCGTATAACCTAATCCGCCGGTGGTCATACCGCCCAGGTGAGTGCCCGGTTCAACAAGCAGTACGGTTTTACCCATTTTCTGCGCGGTATAAGCGGCTATTACCCCGGCTGCCGTACCGCCGTACACACAAATGTCATAACTATTGGCCTGCTGCGCCACAACCGGTTTTGCCGGCATTAAAAAAAGCAGCGTTACGGCCAGCATAATTGCCCTGCTGATTTGTTTCCGTATATTCATTACTGTTAGTTTTGTATTCCTGTTTAATAAATCAATCATTTCACCGCTTAATACATAACACAATCTCCGCACTCCCCATTCGTAATTGAACAATTCGTAATTCTACTTGTATCCCGGGTTCTGCTGCAGCGTTGCCTGCCCGTTCACATAACTATTCTGGATCTCTGTTTGCGGTATAGGGTAATATTCATCTTCATTTTTGGTGAACGTGGCACCTTTAAGATATACTCTTTTAATGGATTCTTTAGCCAGGTAGGCATTCAATTCTGTATCGGCAATGCCCCAGCGTACCAGGTCAAAAAACCGGTGCCCTTCCATGGCCAGCTCCAGCTTGTTCTCAAAACGTATAGCCTTCAGCGCATCCGTGCGGGATGTCCAGGGCGTTTGGTAAAGATCCACATAATAATCAGCGGCCGGCGTTCCATCCGGCAGCTGTACATAACAGCCGTTGCGGGCGCGGGCGCGCAGCTGGTTCACATAGGCGCGGGCTTTATCGGGGTCGCCGATTTCCGCTTCGCATTCTGCCGCCCAAAGGATCACTTCTGCCAGCCGCAGCAGCTTAATGTTGTTGGCCACAGCGGTAGGGCTGGATGCATCGGAGAATTTGCCTTGTTGCTCTTTATAATACACATTCTTTTTAGGGCTGTAAGGGCCGGCATAGGCCTGGTTGCGGATCCAGGCAGCGCCGGGGTGTGGGCCCCAGTCCAGGTAGGGTATACCCCTGCGGCCCACGGTCCAGTCAACCCGTGGATCCAGCTGGCCGGTATAAGGGGTGAATGGCTGGTCGGAAGGTATGCCTTCATCGTTCTTCACATCTACATCGCCATAATTCATGAGCAGCGGCAGCCCGTTCACATCTGTTTTATAGGAGTTCACCAGGTCCTGGCTGGGCTGAAAAGTACCGCAGCATTTACCCGGACCACCGGTGTATGGATAGTTAAGCACATCAGAGTTACCATTAGCGCCGCTTGCACCATCGTTTACAGAGGTTTGCGCTTCCAGGATGGCTTCCGGGCTATTCTTGGCAGCAGGGTTAAAGTTATCCTGGAAACAATTGTTCAGCTGGTACTTAACGCCGCGGGAGTTTTTGCCATTGGTGAGCACTGCTTCTATTAAAGGTTTGGCTTCTGCAAACTTACGCTGGTACATATACGCTTTTGCCAGGAAAGCGGTGGCGGCCCATTTGTTCACCCGGCCTATCATATCCTGTGTTTCCGGCAGGTTATCGGCGGCAAACTGCAGGTCGGCAACAATATCCGGCCATATGTTCCGGTTATTGGGCACCTTGGGGTTCAGGTCTGTAAGGCTATCGCTCAGGTAAGGCACATTATTCCATAGCTTTTTGGCTTCAAAATGGTAAAAGGCCCGCAGAAAACGCGCCTGCGCCGTTACGTTCTTCTTTTCATCATCCGTCATATCCTTTACCAGGCGTAATACCTTCAGCGTATTATTGGCCCTTACCACTCCTTCGTATATGGTACGCCATTTACCCAGGTAATAATTATCCGTTGGGTTGGATTCGTATCTTTCAATGTTATTAATATCCGGCTGGCTGCTGGGATCTGCGCCTTTATGTGCATCGCCGCCGCGTATGCTGCCAAAACTCCAGTTAGAGGTGGTGTTTTCGTAGCTGCCCCCGGCGCCCCTGCCTTCCAGCAGTGAGTAGGCGCCTATGAGGATGGCATTTACCCCTTTCTTATTAGCCAGCGCTGTTTGGTCCAGTGAAAGCGGCTGCTTATCTAAAAAACCATCCGAGCATTGTACCTGGCAAAACAGCGAAATAAACAGGCCGCTAATGAGCGCTATTTTATGATGTTTGAAAAACTGTTGCATGATCATACACATTAAAAAGTAAGTGAAATACCCACCAGCACCTGCCGTGCATTGGGATAAAAACCATAATCCACACCTTTGTTCAGATCACCGCTGCCACCGAAATCGGCATTCATAATATCCGGGTCAAGGCCGCTGTAACCCGTGATGGTGAACAGGTTGGTGGCCTGCACATACAGGCGCAGCTGATCTATTTTTGCTTTTTTCAACAGGGATGCCGGCAGCGTATAACCGATCTGTAAATTCTTAGCGCGCAGGTAAGAGCCGTTCTCTATATAATAGCTGTGGGAAATGCCGTTGCTGATATTATCGTTTGCATCCAGTATAGGGAGTTTTGCATTGGGATTATCGGGCCGCCAGGAATCATATAACATGCGTGTGCTGCGGTTGCCGGCAAAGGTCTGGAAGTCTGTATAATACTTGGTGATGTTGTAAATATCGTTGCCCTGGGAGCCATAGAGATACAGGTTCATGTCAAAGTTGTGCCAGGCCAGGCTAAGGTTAAAGCCATAGGTAAAATCAGGGTGCGGGTTGCCAATGAAGGTACGGTCGTTCAGGGTTACCACGCCATCGCCGTTCACATCTTTCAGCTTATATTTTCCTACAAACTTGGCCGGGTTATTTTTATCCATACCGGTTTGCAGGGCATGCGTTTTTACTTCGTTCTCATTCTGGAAAATGCCTTCTATCTGATAGCCATAGAACATGGATACGGGCTGCCCTTTCTGGGTAAGGGTAATGGTGCCGTAGCGGGTACCGCCGCTGAAGATCTGCTCTGTACCGCTATCGCCTAAACGAAGCACTTCATTTTTATAGTGGCTGAAAGTAACCCCCACTTCATAGCGGAAGCCGCTGCCTAATTTATCGTGGTAGTTCAGGTTCAGGTCTATCCCGGTATTCTTCATATCGCCAATATTCACAAAAGGCGCATTAGCGCGGCCGGCCAGCGCAGTAAGCTGGGGCTGGGTAAGCATGCCGTTGGTGCGGCGGTCATATACTTCTGCATTCAGCTCCAGGCGGCCATTGAGAATTGTAAGGTCCAGGCCGATGTTGGTCATTACGGTGGACTCCCATACGGTTTCAGGATTGCCCAGGTTAGCCAGGTAATAACCGATCACCGTGCTGTTGCTGGTGCCGCCCAGGTCATAGTTGGAGGTACCGGGGCTGGTGCCGTATTCATAGGCGTAATTATATGCACGCGGAATTTCCTGGTTGCCCGTGGAGCCTACACCGGCGCGCAGCTTCAGCTCATCTATCCAGGTTACGGATTTCAGGAAAGGCTCCTCTGACAAGCGCCATCCCACACTGGCGGCGGGAAAAATACCATAGCGGTGGTCCGGTGCAAAGCGGGAAACGCCATCCCGCCGCAGGATACCGGTGAACAGGTATTTATCGTGGTAAGCATAATCAACCCGTCCGAACATAGATGCCAGCGCGGTTTGCGTGCGGGAGCTGCTGTTGGTTTGCGTACTGGGGTCGCCGTTATTCAGGTCCCATACAAGCGGCGATGTGCTGAAATAATTAAAGCGCCCGGCCTTCATGTTACGGCCATTTTCTGAAATGGCTTCTGTACCTAATAATACGTTCAGTGTATGAAAGCCAAAGTTCCTTTTATAATTAAGCGTGTTGGTAAATACCCAGCGCAGGTTGTAGTTGGATGATTCATTGAAGGAGTTGTTGGCGGCAGGTTCCGAATGTTCCGGGTTCAGGTAGGAGAAGCTGTAGCCGGTGCTGTTGGTATAATCAATACCAAAGCTGGATTTGAATTGCAGCCCTTTCAACAATGTGATTTCCGTATAAGCGTTGCCGAATGCGCGGAAACCTTTTGTTTTATTATCCTTACCGCGGTATAATAATGCATATGGGTTAGAAGCGTTGCCCAGCCCCGCACCGCGGGTACCGGCGAAATTACCGTTAATATCATACACCGGTATAATGGGCGGCAGGCGCATGGCATTTACAATGGCATTGCCTTCCCCGCTGGCATAATCCCCGCCGGTTGATTCTGTGAAGGATACCTGCAGGTTCTCCCCAAAACGGATATGCTCCTTTACATTCAGCGCTGTATTAATGCGGGCGGAGTAACGTTTAAAGTTGGTGTACTTTAAAATGCCCTGCTGGTTAAAATAGTTAAGCCCAAAAGCATAATTACCTTTTTCAGAACCGCCACTGCCGGTAAGCTGGTGGTTCTGGATGGAGGCGGGTGCAAATATTTCATTATACCAGTTGGTACCTGCCTGGTTAGCCTTTACGATCTGGTTGGTGCTAAGGTCGTACAGGCTTTCATCCACAGTGCCCTGCGCTTTACCGGCGGGTAATATGTAATAAGGCACCACCGGCTGCGCGCCATTGCCAAACTGCGGGTGATTGGGATTGCCGTTGGCGCCCACCTGGCCGGCGTTTTTGAGACCGGTCCAGATCAGGTTTGCCCATTCATTGGTGTTCAGCAGATCCTGCCCTTTGCCGGGGTACTGCATGCCGTAATAGGCATCGTAAGAGATCTTAGATACACCGGCCTTACCTTTTTTAGTGGTGATGATCACTACACCGTTGCTGGCCTGCGCGCCATAAATGGAGGCGGATGCCGCATCCTTCAACACCTGTATGGATTCAATATCATTCGGGTTCAGGCTGTTCAGGCTTTGGCTGCGGGTAGATACGCCGTCAATTACATACAGGGGCCCATTATCATTAATGGTACCAATACCGCGTATGCGCATGGATACGCCAGCGCCCGGGGCTGCGTTGCTGGTAACGGTTACACCGGCTGCCCGGCCCTGCAGCTGCTGCCCGAAGTTGCCCGCGGGTACGGAGAGCAGGTCTTTCGTATTCACCACTGCAACGGAGCCGGTAATATCTTTCTTTTGCTGCGTGGTATAACCGGTTACCACTACTTCCGAGAGTGAGCTGGTGCCGGAAGACAGTTTTACGTTGAGGGTGGCCTTATCTGAAGCTGCTATTTCCCTTGAATCAAAACCAATGTATTGATACAGCAGGATGGCATTGCGGTCCGGTACCTGTAAACGGTACACACCATCTGCATCAGACACTACGCCTTTATTACTGCCTTTTACCAATATGCTTACACCTGGCAGCGGCTGCCCGTCGGTAGCAGATACAATGCGGCCCTGGATAGTGGTATCAGCAGGTACAGGTGTATCAGGTGCAATGCTGCCGTTTAACCTTTGTGGTGGCGGCGCTCCGGGGGCATAGATGGTGTAGCTGCTGCTGCCAAACTGCTTTACCTTCATACCAAAGGGGGAGAGCAGGTCTTTTAATAGCGCATCCAGCGTAGCGTACTGGCGGTTGCTGCGCATGTGCTGCAGCACCTTTTCCGCTGTGACCTGCTTTTGCTGCAGGGCTTCACTGTCATAGTCAAAAGTAACATGGTAGCGGTTGGCAATGCCGGACAGGGCCTCTGTAAGCAGCATGCTTTTAGGCGCGGTTTTGCCCTGGCGCTGTTCCCGGTGGCTGTTCCAGGAAAGGTCCTGGGCAGCAGTGGCCTGCTGAAAGCACAGGCAGCACACCAGGAGAAATAAGCGCCCGGAGCATCTTTTGTGAAAGACGTTCTTCATAACTGGAATATTTATTAATTGCGATCGTGTACTAACTAATGCTTACTGCTTTTGCTGATAAATACCGTATCGGCACGGCGTTCCATCTTTAGCTGATAAATGGTGCTGATCTTTTCCAGCAGCTGGCCGGGGGCATTTGCCGGCGCAGTGCCATTGAAACGTTTATTGGCCAGGGTTAGCTGGTCCTGTATAACAAATTGCCATCCGTAAACATCTGTGAGGTAAGTAAAGATATCTGCCAGCGGCGCGTCGGAAAACAGCAGCTGGTTGTTACGCCAGGCCGTGTGCCATGCGGCGTGTACGCGTTTGGTATGCAGCCCCTGCGCATCCATCGTAACCATTTCACCCGGCTGCATTTTTTTTACCGGCAGCTTTGGGTTGGCAGGTACTACCTGTACTGCACCCTGTTCCAGCACTACTTTTAAGAGCTGCTGCTGCGTATTTACATTAAAAGCCGTGCCCAGCACCTGTATATTGCCACGGCTGCATTGTACAATGAAAGCAGGGGCATGGGCGCTTTTCTGTATGGTAAAATAGGCTTCGCCTTCCAGCTGCACCGTATAGGGATGCCGGTTATTATACCGCAGGCGGGATTGCTGGTTCAGCACTACCTGTGAGCCATCTGCAAAAGTGATGCGGCGCATTTCACCGGCGCCGGTGATTACCACGGTATTTACTGCCCTGAAATGGCGATAGGTGAAAATGCCGGCTGTGATCAGTAATAAGATAGCTGCTGCATAACGCCACTGGCGGCCAAGCCTGCGTACCAGGGTGCTGCGCGGCCGTATATTTTGCCGGGTGAGCTGCAGCTGCTGCCAGATGTTTTCCACCACTACCGCATCAACCGGGGCAGGTGCAAAGGTATAGTGCAGCAGCAGCGCCCGGGCTTCCTGTACAGTGGCGGTTTTGTGCGGATGCTCGGCCAGGAATTTTTCCCAGAAGCTATTGTCCGCAGCATCCGGTGTTTTTACCCAGCGGATAAAATCATCGTCCAGCGCCAGGTCCCAGGCAGTATATGTTGTATAGGCAGCAGTTGTTTTCATGCAGGCCACGGCATTTTTACACAGAGTGTTGGACGCGCTGATTTTATCCCTCCGGTTCTCAAAAAATTTTAAAATTGGATCTTTTTCAAAAAAGAGGAGATTCTTTGAATACTATTTAATGGAAGGAGGTACGGAGCAGCAGGTATAACCAGGCGAGCGCAGGCCCCGGCACTATCTGGCGCAGGGCTTCCAGCGCTTTGTACACGGTTTTGTAGGCCGATTTCTGGTCTATCTCCATCATTACAGCAATTTCTGCATAGCTGAGCCCATGAAAAAAGCGCAGGTAGATCACTTCTTTTTGCCGGGCCGGTAAGCGGTTAATGTATTGCTGCAAGGCGGCCAGCTGCTCTTTCTGTAAAAAAGCATCCAGCGCCGGTGGCTGCGTGGCGGCTGGTTCCAGCTGCAGCACGGTTTCAAACAGCTGTTCCCGCTGCTGTTTGCGCAGCAGCTTTAACAGCTCATTACGCACACAGCGCAGCAAATAGAATTTAACGGATTGCGGCAGGGGTAATTGCTGCCGGTGCAGCAGCAGGTAGGTGAATACATTTTGCACGGCATCCTCCGCCAGCGCTTTTTCCAGGCATATTTTATAGCTGTAATCCAGTAGGGTGTGAATGAAGTGCCGGTATAACCATTCAAAGGAGCTCAGGTCATTATCATGGGTAAATGACTGCCAGGCAAGCTGGTCTGCTGCTCCCGGTAAGGGAACGTGGTCATTATATTTTTCCCTGGTTGACACAGGGAACAATATAATGTGCAAATGTGCAGATATGCAAATATGCAGATGAATTTAATGTGCTGATGTGCTAATATGCTGATGTGCTGGTTTTTGCCGGCGTAATTGTATACACCAGCACATTGGCATATTAGCACATTAGCAAATTACTCTCTTCCCGTATCCAGGGTAAAACCGAAGGTGGAGCCTATTTCCGGTTTGCTGCGTACGTTGATGGTTTGGTTGTGGGCTTCTATAATGTGTTTTACGATGGCCAGCCCCAGGCCGGTACCGCCAATATCGCGGCTGCGGGCGCGGTCGGTACGGTAAAACCGCTCAAACACCCGGGGCAGGTGTTCTTCAGAAATGCCAATACCATCGTCGGATATTTCTACCAGCACCTGTTTATCGTCCATTACATAAATGCTGGCAATGGTATGCCCGTCGTTCTTGCCATATTTAATGGAATTATCCACCAGGTTCATAAGCACCTGCCGGATCTTTTCCTTATCGGCCTGCACGGCTACGGGGGCTTCGCAGCCTTTTTTAATATTGAACTTAATGCCTTTGGTATTGGCTTTCAGGGAAAGGGTATCAAAAATATCCTTTATCATATCCTGGATCACAAAGGTTTCCTTGTTTATGGTCATTTCCCCGCTTTCCAGCTTGGATATTTCGTCCAGGTCATCTAACAAATGACACAGGCGGTCAATATTTTTGGTGGCATTTTTCAGGAACACCTTGTTCACATTCGGATCTTCTATAGCGCCATCCAGCAGGGTATGTATGTAGCCCTGCACGGCAAAAATGGGCGTTTTCAGCTCATGGCTCAGGTTCAGCAGGAACTCTTTTCGGAACTCCTCGTTACGGCGTAAGATCTCCAGCTCCTCTTTTTTCTGGATGGCCCATTTTTCAACATCCTCACTTACCTCCTCAATGGTTTTCAGGGGCAGTATGTTCTTGTTAAAGAACTCCTCCCGTTTGGATGCCTTGGTTTGGTAAATGAATTTGTAAATGAGCTTTATTTTCCGGTAAATAAAGTTCTGTAACGTATATAGGTACAGGTAGTAGGAAACCAGGAAGGTAAGGATAAAAGCGGTGAGCATTACCTGCCAGGAACCATCTGCAATTAAACTACCCAGCGCTATTACGGCAGAAATAATAAGCGCGGTAAATCCCGCCAGCTTTTGAGGCGATAAATTCTTTGCTTTAAACATACTCCAGAGTGAGTAATTATTGTAATAACGGGAAATTAAGGTAAATTTTTTAGAAGCCATAAAAACGCTCAATGCAAAATGCTTAACGCTAAACGCGCTAAGTGCATCACGGGCAATCAGACCGGAATTAAATTTGATGAAAAATAGAGCGCAGGCAACATAACGCGGGCAAAGCGTTCAGCGTTATGCGTTACGCATTCAGCGTAATTACATCTCAAACTTATAACCCACTCCTTTAACAGTGGTTACCAGGTCAATCCCTATTTTCTGGCGTATTTTACGGATATGTACGTCAATAGTACGGTCGCCTACAATTACTTCGGTACCCCATACCTGGTTCAGGATCTCATTGCGCAGGAATACGCGGCCCGGTTTGGATGCCAGCAGCTGCAGCAGCTCAAACTCTTTTTTAGCCAGTATTATTTCCTGTCCTTTGTAGGTTACGGTGAATTTTTCGCGGTCAATGATCAGATCTCCCAGCTGCATCTGCATTTCTTCTGTTTTATGCAGGCGGCGGAACAGGGCATTGATGCGGCTTACCAGTAATTTGGGTTTAATGGGTTTGGCTATATAATCATCGGCCCCCATATTCAGGCCGTCAATTTCAGACTTTTCATCGTTCAGGGCTGTGAGGAACAGCACCATGGTATCTTTAAATTCAGGTATTTTTCTGATCTCCCGGCAGGTATCTATCCCATTCTTATTAGGCATCATAATATCCAGCATAATAAGGTCGGGGCGAAAGATGCGGGCTTTCTGAATGGCTTCACTTCCATCTTTGGCGGTTACGGTATCGTACCCGGCTGATTTGAGGTTGTAGCTGATAATTTCCAGTATATCCGATTCATCATCCACCACTAATATTTTGCCGACTACCGCTTGGTCTATCATAAAAATTGCACTTTATTAAGATGCCACAAAATTAAACAGCGTCTGCGTTAAGTTAACATTATCTAATTGTTAATTCGGTGTCAGCAGGCTGTTTGGCATACTGTAAGTTACAACAATTCCGGGGTACCTGAACCGCCCGGGCAGGCTATATTATCATTTAGGTGCATTCGTATCCTTTTGGTTATTATTGCCATTTTTGTTATGTAGTTGTTTAAGGGCATGGGTAAGCTCGTTCAGCATCTCTACCTGCCCCTGTTGCAGCTCCAGCACGTTCTGTTGCTGTTTTAACATCAGGCGGTCTATTTTTTCATTCAGCAAACGCACTTCCAGCTCTGATTTCAGGTTGATCATATAATCGTTTTTTGCCCGCTGCCGGTCTTTTTCCTCCTGCCGGTTCTGGCTCATCATGATCAGGGGCGCCTGCAGGGCGGCCACGCAGCTAAGCAGCAGGTTCAGTAAAATAAAAGGGTAGGGGTCAAAACCTTTATTATTAAACCAGTAAATATTGATGCCTGTCCAGGCCAGTATAAAAACCATGAACAGGATAATAAAGGTCCAGCTGCCGCCAAAATCGGCTATCTTATCCGCCAGCCGCTGCCCAAAGGTGAGCGGTATTTTTTGCATGTCATCTTCCAGCTGCTCTGTAAGGGTTTCATGATCGCGCAGCTTTTCCATCACCGTTTTTTCCAGCTCCGTCAGCTCACCGAGCTCTTTGGCAAAAAAGGCTTCATAATACTGCTGCCGGTAATGGGTTAGCTCTGAAATAGCCAGGCTGCATTTATTGTTGAAGTGCGGATGCTCCTTTTTGATCAGGTCAAACAGTTCTCTTTTAATAGACCGGCCGGTTACCTTTTCAGCCGAAGGAAAGTGCTGCCCGGAAAGATCACTCACGAAAGTTTGCATTGTACTATTCTTCTAATATTAAAACGTTCAATTATTTATAACTGCGCTACCGCACGCGGCATCCGAATGCAATTTATTAAACTCTGGCCATCGGCATACATCTAAAAATAGCCGTCCCGCGGGGCAATAAGGAAATTGGTCGTAAATTTGCTATAAGGGAAAGCGAAAAGTATAGCTATAAATGAATAAATTTTTAATACTCGTATGCCTGGCTGCCTTACAGGGCGCCTGGGTGTATGGACAGAGCGAGCAAAAGATAGACATCCCTATCGGCCGCCAGGGTTTTCACGATAACATAGACAAAGAACAGGCAGCAGCAGCTAAATTTGATGGGAAGGCAGATGACCTGGTAAAGGTTTCCGACGACCAGACCATTAACCTGCAGGTAACGAATGCCCTCATAAAGCAGGTGGATGATATGCAGCTGGATATAGAACGGGACACTACACTGGATCACCGCCTTAAGATCCGCTACCTGTCAGGCTTATACAGCGTGCTGCATGATTACAATAATAAACGCGCCTACCATAAGATAGACCCGGCAGAAGCCCCTGCTATTATAGCAGCCTACAGAAATATGATGCAGGCCAACATTAAGGGCGAAAGTATTTTGCCCATAGCCCGCGAGCTTTCCTTTAACTCCGGCGAGAACCTGATAGAGATCTTTAAGGAAAACCCCGGCTATAAAGAGGCCCGGGGCGTTATGTTCGGCAAATATGCCTTTCAGAACCTGGAAACCGTGATGGCGGAAATTGGTAACTACCTGGATTACCCGGTAACCGATTCCGTAATTGCCGCCGTGGCCCGTAAATATCCTAACCAGGTGCTTACTTATGCTACCTCCTATACGCCGGTAGCTACTGCTATAAAAAAGAACCCGGACCCTGTGGTACAGCTGATCGTAAAGATCGGTAACTCCGGCCAGTCGACCCGCATACTGCCTTTTATTGATGAGCTGATAGACGGCTCTATGAGCATAGATTCCCTCGAAACAGTGGTGGATAGTGATTATCCTTACTTTAAGCAGATGGTAAAAACCTCTGTTATATTACAGCAAAAGAAAAGTAATGGCCAGAACCCGCTGGGGTTAAAGGCCATGATGGAAAATATGCAGGCCCGCTCCCTGCGCTACATTCGTGAGGTGAACGACCTGCACGAAGAACCGGCGCCCGTACGTTTCCGCGTGGTAAAGGATTTTACGCCGGAGGAGCTGTACTACCTGATCGTAAACGGGCAGGAAGAATTATTTACCTCCAGCTACACTAACCATAACAACGCCGGCTTGTACGACCAGATGATGGCCCGCATGAAACCGGCGCGTGGCGATAGCCTGCTGATGGTAGTAAGCTTTGACCGTTTTAAGAAGTTCATTGCCATGGCAGCCGGTTTTAACACCCTGGATAACTTCCTGAAATCCATGGCGCCGGAAAATGCCAACTATCTGATGAAAAAATACATCAGCAGCCTGGAAAAAACAGAGGACCTGGAAGATGCGGTGGATGTAGCCAACTCATTTGGCAGCATCCGCGATCCCAAGCTGCTGGACTTTTTGCGTGAGGAAGTGAAGAAAAACTACCTGTTTGTATCCAAAAAAGGAGATAAACGCGGTACCGTGATCTATGAGCTGCTTTCCAGCCTGTTTGATACGCAGGTGAGCAAAGGCAGCGATTCAACCAAAGCTACCGATATGGCGGCCAAGTTTAAGCTGCCCCCGGTTAACTATGTAGATTTCAGTGGCTTGCTGAGCGACAGCGGCACCGTTTACCAGCAGGTATTTTTTTATGGTGATAAAGACGGGCAGGAATCTTACGCCAGCTTTATGACCAGCTTTACCGGCGGCGACTGGAGAGTGAGCAAAGGCCCCTCCTGGACCACCATTACTTCTGTAAAAGGCAAGCCTATCACCATTTTTGCCAACCTGCCGCTGGATGAGCCCCGGGATAAGGAGGCCATTCAAAAGCTGAGCGATTACCTGGACGAAAAAGATATTCACCCAACAGTATTCATACACCGCGGGCATAGCTACCATGTAAATACTACGCTGGATAACCTGCAAAGCTCTGCCAAGATAGTGGTGCTGGGCTCCTGCGGCGGTTACCATAACCTGGCGGTAGTATTGCAGAAATCGCCGGATGCGCACATTATTTCTTCCAAACAGGTAGGTACCCGTTTTGTGAATGAGCCTATTATCCGTACCCTGGAAGAGGTGATTCGCAGCGGTAAAAATGTTGACTGGGTAAAAATGTGGGCTACCCTTAGCGCCCGTTTTGCCGGCGACGCCCGCAACAAAGAGCTTTTCAGCGATTACGTACCGCCGCATAAGAACCTGGGCGCCATTTTCATAAAGGCGTACAAGCAGATTATGAAGGAGGATAAGATAGTTAGCCGATAGTCCATGGTCGACGGTACATGGCATAACCCGTTTGGTAAGTTGAGCGTGGCTAGGTTATAGATGAAGAATGACGGTCCACAGAGCTATGTTCTGTGGACCGTTTGCATTTTGGCACTTGCTTGACAAGTATAACAAATAAACGCATCTGGCAATCGACCATTAACGCGGTTAACTATCCGCAGCTTACAGCATAACTTGTTCGCTAAGCGCAGTAAGCAATGGACTATGGACCATCGACCATGAACCATGTTTTTCCACAAAAAGCCGTAGGTTTGCATAACCCATGGAGAATTTTACAATCAAGCGGATTTTTGACTTCAGTTTGTTACGGCGCCTGTTCTCTTTTGCAGTACCTTACAAAGGTTCCTTTTACTTGTCTATGGCGCTTACCATTGTGCTGGCGGTACTCTCGCCCCTGCGCCCTTACCTGATACAGGTCACCGTAGATAAATACATTACCAGTCAGTGGATGCAGATGCTGGTGACCATTACCATTATTCAAATATTGCTGCTGCTGCTGGAAACTGTGGTGCGCTTCTTTTTCTCTTACCTTACCAACTGGCTGGGACAGTCTGTAGTAAAGGATCTGCGGGTAGCGGTATATAAAAAGATCGTGCACCTGAACCTTTCTTTTTTTGACAGAACACCCATCGGAACCCTTACCACCCGCACCATTAATGATATAGAAGCTATTAATGACGTTTTTTCCGAAGGCATTATTTCCATTGTAGCCGATCTGCTGATGATCGTAGCCATCCTGGTGGTGATGTTTGCGGAGGACTGGCGCTTGACCCTCATCAGCTTATCGCCTTTCCCGGTGCTGATCATTGCTACCTGGATGTTTAAAGAAAGCGTGAACAAATCTTTTCATGCGGTAAGAAATGCCGTGGCTGCGCTGAATGCTTTTGTGCAGGAGCATATTACCGGTATGGTGGTAGTGCAGGCCTTTTCCGCAGAAAAAAGGGAATACGCCCGCTTTAAAAATATTAACAAGGAACACCGCAAAGCCAATATACAGGCCATTTTTGCCTACTCCGTATTTTACCCGGTGGTGGAAATTATACTGGCCATTTCCCTGGGCCTTATGGTATGGTGGGGCTCCAACAAGGTGTTGAGCTACGAGGTAACACAAGGGGTGATGATCGCTTTTATCATGTACCTGAACCTGCTATTCCGCCCGCTGCGTATACTGGCCGATAAGTTTAATACCCTGCAAATGGGCATGGTAGCCAGCGAGCGTGTATTTAAAGTGCTGGACAGTGAAGAGCATATCCCCGACAACGGACAGGTGAAAGCCACTAACATGCAGGGCGATATTGTGTTTGATCATGTATCCTTTGCTTACGTAGAAGACCGCTATGTGCTGAAAGATATTTCTTTCCATGCCAAACCTGGTGAAACGATTGCCATTGTAGGCCATACCGGCTCAGGCAAAACTACCATCATCAGCATACTGAACCGCCTGTATGAGATCCAGAAAGGGCAGATAAAGCTGGATAATGTGAACATACAGGATTATGCGCTGGGTGAGCTGCGCAGTAAAATAGGGGTGGTGCTGCAGGATGTGTTCCTGTTCTCCGGCTCCATTTATGAGAATATTACCCTGCGCAATTACGCTATTAGCCGGGAGCAGGTGGAGCAGGCTGCCCGCCTCATAGGCATGCACGAATTTATTATGCAGCTGCCGGGCGGCTACGACTACCAGGTAATGGAAAGAGGCAGCACCCTTTCCCTGGGCCAGCGCCAGCTGATCTCATTTGTACGCGCATTACTGTATAACCCTGCCATACTGATCCTGGATGAGGCCACCTCTTCCGTGGATACCGAATCTGAGCTCCTGATCCAACAGGCCATAGACAAGCTTATTGCAGGCCGTACCTCTATTATAATAGCGCACCGTTTAAGCACCATCAGCAAGGCCAGCCAGATTATTGTGCTGGACAAAGGCGAGATCCGGGAAATGGGTACGCATGAGGAGCTGCTGAAGCAGGAAGGCTTTTACCACAAGCTGCATAGTATGCAGTTTAAGAAAGCAGATAGCGTAGCATAAAAAAATGCGCTGATAATCTCACGGATGCGCATATATGATATCCACCATTTATATGATAATTAATGCTGCTGGGAGCTATAAAAAAATGGTTCTTTTTGCATGTTTTAAAAATTGATTATCATTGTCTTGTATTGAGTCTTCCCTTTTTTTTCAAACCACTACCATTTTGAGTTAAAATCGGTTATCTTTGCGCAAAATTTCAGAAAACGGTGATTTCCTGCAACTTGCTCAAACATAGTCTGATAGCGCTGTTACTAGCCCTGAACATTATTGGTGTTAGCTCTTTTGCACATGCACAACCGCATGAAGAAAAAGAAACACATGATGCTTCCCAACATGCATTGGCCACTGCGGATGAACCGGGTGAACAAAAACATGGTTTTGATGCCAAGGAAGTGATCCTGGGCCACGTAAAGGATGCGCATGACTGGCATCTGATGGATTTCGGCGAAACGCCCGTTACCCTGCCGCTGCCGGTGATCATTTACAGTAAAGTAAGGGGCCTTTCTGTATTCTCCTCTTCCCGTTTTCACCATGGCCATGCTGCTTTTGACGGTTACCGCCTGGTAAATACCCACTACCTGCATGAAAAAGGCCTGGACCCTGCTAAATACATGGATGGTAAAGTGATTGCAGTAGACGGGGACGATAATCCTACCGGTGAAGAAATCTACGATTTCTCCATGACCAAGAATATCACCTCTATGCTGCTGGCGGCCGTGCTGCTGGTAATACTGATGCTGAATGTAGCTAAAGCATACCGGATCCGCGGATCCAAACAAGCTCCCAAAGGTTTCCAGAGCCTGATAGAGCCGGTGATCATCTTTATGCGGGATGAAGTGGTAAAGCCCAACATTCCCGGCAAACACTACGAAAGATATACTCCTTTTATATTAACGATCTTTTTCTTTATTCTCATTAACAACCTGTTGGGCCTGCTGCCTGGTTCTGCAAACGTAACCGGCAACCTGGCGGTAACCGCTGCGCTGGCTATTATTAGCTTTATAGCCATCCTGTTCAGCTCCAACAAACATTTCTGGGGCCACATTTTCAACCCTCCGGTACCCTTAGGTGTAAAGTTCATCCTGGCGCCTGTGGAGCTGATCGGTGTGTTCACCAAACCTATTTCCCTGATGATCCGGTTGTTTGCCAACATTCTGGCTGGTCACATTATTATCCTGAGTATTATTTCCCTGGTGTTTATATTTGGCTCCCTGAATAAGATAGCCGGTTACGGATTTTTGCCGGTAACCATTGCCTTTAATATTGTAATGATGATGCTGGAGCTGCTGGTTGCTTTCATTCAGGCTTTTATCTTTGCTAACCTTACGGCAGTATTCATTGGGCAGGCTATGGAAGGCGGGCATGACGAGCACCATTAAATAGTTGGCAGTTAACAGTTGCCAGTCAACAGCTTGTATGAAGTATTTATTGACTGCCAACTGCCCACTGCAAACTGCGGACTAAAAAACATTTATTAATTAAATACATATAACAATCATGGCTCTTTTAACAATTTTATTGCAGGCTGCTGCAGGTGCTGGTCTGGCTAAAGCTGGTGGTGCTGTTGGTGCTGGTATTGCTGCTATCGCAGCTGGTATCGGTGTAGGTAACATCGGTAAAAGCGCGTTGGAATCCATCGCCCGTCAGCCCGAAGCGGCTAACGACATCCGTGCAAACATGATCCTGGCTGCAGCGTTGGTAGAGGGTGTGGCCCTGTTCGGCGTTATCGCAGGTCTGTTGGCAGTAGTACTGTAAGACAAAATTGATTACTGCATCCGGCGCACAGGGCAAAGGGTGCAGTAATTGTAATTACGAAAGATCAGTTATGTTATGCGAACTAAAACACGTAATTGATTATCTGCCGTAATTCTCAATTAGTAAATCGTAATTTAAATCATCAATCATGGATCTGTTACAGCCCGCGTTAGGCTTGTTTACCATTTCATTCTTAATATTCGTCATTGTTTTCCTCATCCTGAAAAAATTTGCCTGGAAGCCCATCCTGTCTACTTTAAAGGAAAGGGAAACTTCCATCTCAGATTCTATTGCAGCTGCAGAAAGGGTAAAAGAAGAAATGGCGCAGATGAAGGCAGAGCATGAGCATGTGCTGGCAGAAGCCAAGGCCGAAAGGAGCAAGATCCTGAAAGAAGCCAAGGAAGCCAAAGACCAGATCATTGGCGAAGCCAAGACCCAGGCACAGGCAGAAGCGAAAAAGATCATTAACGAAGCCTATACCGCAATAGAGAACCAGAAAATGGCCGCCCTTACGGATGTAAAGAACCAGGTAGGCCGGCTGGTGATTGAAGTGGCAGAGAAAGTGCTGAGAAAAGAGCTGTCTGATAAATCTGCCCAGGAGCAGTTCATCAAACAACAGGCTGAAAGCATCAAACTGAATTAATTAATAGGCTGAAATGCTGATGTGCTAATAAACAAACCGGCACATCAGCATTTTAGCAAATGAGCACATTATAATAATATGCAAAATCCCCGTTTAGCATCCCGATATGCAAAATCTTTGGTGGATCTGGCCATTGAAAAAGGCCAGCTGGAAGTTGTTCGTGCAGATATGCAGGTGCTGCAACAGATCACCAAAGGCAATCCCGATGTGGTGACTTTGCTGAGAAGCCCTGTCATTAAACCGGATAAAAAACAAAAGATCCTGGCGGCCATTCTGGAAGGTAAGATAAGCAACATTACCTCCATGTTCATTCAGCTGCTGGTAGCAAAAGGCCGCGAAAGCAACCTGCCGGAGATCACTACGGAATTTGCCCGGCAGTACAACCTGTTAAACAATATCAGTAAGGTAAAGATCACCACTGCCGTACCGCTGGATGCCGCCATCCTCAGCGCTATCAAGCAGAAGGTTGAAGCCGGCTCTGATAAAAAAATAGAGATGGAAACTGCTGTGGAACCGGACCTGATCGGCGGTTTTGTACTGGAAACAGATGACCGCCTGTTTGATGCTTCCATTCTGCGCGACCTGAAAGATATTAAGAAACAGTTTGCACAAAACATTTATACGCCGAATATCAAATAATTACGATATACCGGTTTTAGCAGCATGGTTCCGGTTTCCGGAACAGCAACCTGAAACCTAAAAAATTCTTAAAGCACTCTTTTTAAAAAGCATAATTATGGTTGAGATAAAACCTGATGAAATTTCGGCAATATTGCGCCAGCAATTGAGCAATTTCAATGCTGCAGCCGACCTGGAAGAGGTAGGCACGGTATTGCAGGTGGGCGATGGTATTGCCCGTATATATGGACTCAATAATGTTCGTTACGGTGAGCTGGTGGAGTTTGAAAATGGTGTAAAAGCCATAGCCCTGAACCTGGAGGAAGATAATGTGGGTGTGGTACTGATGGGTGAATCCGGCGAAATAAAAGAAGGCAATAAAGTACGCCGTACCGGTTTGATCGCTTCTATTAAAGTGGGTGAAGGACTGGTAGGCCGTGTTGTAAATACCCTGGGTAACCCTATTGATGGTAAAGGGCCCATTACCGGCGAATTATATGAAATGCCCCTGGAGCGTAAAGCACCGGGCGTTATCTATCGCGAGCCTGTAAAGGAACCCCTGCAAACCGGTATCAAGGCTATTGACGCCATGATCCCTGTTGGCCGCGGCCAGCGTGAGCTGGTGATCGGTGACCGCCAGACCGGTAAAACCGCCATCTGTATAGATACCATCATTAACCAGAAAGAGTTTTACGATGCAGGCAAGCCTGTATATTGCATATATGTAGCGATTGGTCAGAAAGCTTCTACCATTGCAGGTGTTATGAAAACCCTGCAGGATAACGGCGCTATGGCCTACACTACCATCGTAGCTGCATCTGCCTCTGAACCGGCTCCGCTGCAGTTCTACGCTCCGTTTGCAGGTGCTGCCATCGGTGAGTTCTTCCGTGATACCGGCCGCCCGGCACTGATCATTTATGATGATCTGTCAAAACAGGCTGTTGCTTACCGTGAAGTATCCCTGCTGCTGCGCCGCCCGCCGGGCCGTGAAGCTTACCCTGGTGACGTATTCTACCTGCATAGCCGTTTGCTGGAGCGTGCCGCTAAAGTGATCGCTAAGGATGAAATAGCCCGCCAGATGAACGACCTGCCGGATTCTATCAAACACCTGGTAAAAGGTGGTGGTTCCCTGACCGCATTGCCGATCATTGAAACACAGGCCGGTGACGTATCTGCTTACATTCCTACCAACGTGATCTCTATTACGGATGGTCAGATCTTCCTGGAATCCAACCTGTTCAACGCCGGTATCCGTCCTGCTATTAACGTGGGTATCTCTGTAAGCCGCGTAGGTGGTAATGCACAGATCAAATCCATGAAGAAAGTGGCCGGTACCCTGAAGCTGGACCAGGCGCAATACCGCGAAATGGAGGCCTTCTCCAAATTCGGTGGTGACCTGGATGCGGCTACCAAAGCCGTACTGGACAAAGGCGCCCGCAACGTGGAGATCCTGAAGCAGGCTCAGTTCAGCCCTTATTCAGTGGAAAAGCAGGTAGCAATGATCTACCTGGGTACACAAGGTTTGCTGCGCGAAGTACCGGTAAGGAACGTACGTGCTTTTGAAGAAGCTTTCCTGCATGAAATGGAAGTACGCCTGCCTGAAGTGCTGGCCGAATTCAAAAAGGGTAACCTGGCAGATGATGGCATCAAAAAGATGGTGACCTTGGCAAATGAGCTGAAGCCACGATTTGCATAAGTAATAAGGTAATTTAGCATAATGAAGATCCCGGTCAATTGGCCGGGATTTTTTTATTCCTATTTACCTTCAGCGTATTTTTTAAAGTTGTTGAGCACTGATTGGGTAAAATCTTTTTGGATTTCAAGCGGGGTTTCTGTTTCCGGTACAAAAGTTTCTGCTACGGTAGTTTTATTACCATCCGCTGTGAATTTAATGGAGGATGTTCTGCCATCGGAGACCGTGTATTCAATAAGCTCCTGAGGTATGATCCTGCTGTATGTGCCGCTATGATCAAACCCAACGCTACCGTCTTTAGTTTCCATTCTGAAAGAGAAGCTTCCGCCTTCTTTCAGATCGGCTTCAGCGCTCGGGCAATGCCAGTTATCGTAAGGGGCGTTCCATTGCATAATATCTGCAGGGGTTGTCCATAGTTTCCAGACTTTTTCTACCGGTGCGTTTACAGTAGTATCAACGGTGAAGATGGTTGTTGGGTTGTTCATAAATTTTTCAGGTTCTTTATCAAATTTATTAAAAGCGTTTCGCATGCGATAACTTGATTGTGAATGATCTTATCTACTGCCCAATCCCCCTCCCTTTTCCCCGACCCTTTTCCGCCTTTCACCGCTCCGCATCCCCGGCTTAACCGATTTGTTTATATCGTAACTTTGTTTACAAAATAAACTAAATTAGCTTTGTTGTAAATCCCCGACCCATGTGGAAACATTCATTTAACCTATTACTCTGTATTTGTTTACCCGCGCTGGTATTGGCGCAACAAAAAATCAGCGGTAAGATCACCGATGCCAAAAAACGCCCGCTGCCCGGCGTAAACGTGTATATAAAGGGCAGCTACGACGGCGCCACTGCCGGGGCAGACGGTACCTTTTCCTTTACCACCACTACCACCGGTGCGCAGGTGCTGGTAGCCAGCTTAATGAGCTTTCAAACACAGGAACAAGCCATAAACATTACCGGCCCGGTGCAGGTAACGCTTATGCTTAAAGCAGCCATGAATGAGCTGAAAGTGGTAACTATTTCCGCCGGCAGTATTGAAGCCAGCAGCGATAAGAATAACACGGTGCTTAAACCCCTGGACATCGTGACCACTGCCGGCGCCACCGCCGATATTGTGAATGCGCTTAAAACGCTGCCCGGCACACAGCAAACCAACGACCGCGAAGGCCTTTTCGTACGGGGTGGTACGGGTTATGAAACACAGATCTTCATTGATGGGCTCATGGTAAGAAATCCCTTTTTTACCAGCCTGCCGGATATGCCGGGCCGGGGCCGTTTTTCGCCCTTCCTTTTTAAAGGCACCACCTTTAGCAGTGGCGGTTACTCCGCCCAATACGGGCAGGGGCTTTCCTCTGCGCTGGTACTGGAATCAGAAGACCTGCCTGCCCGCTCTTCCTACAGCCTGGGCGCCTCTGTGCTGGGTGTAAGCGGTGGTTTGGATGAATTGTCGAAAGATAAAAAAGGCTCCTTTGGCATAGAGGCGGATTATACAAACCTGGCGCCTTATTTCAGTATAGCCAAACCCAAGCAGGAGCCTACTGTGGGCCCGGAAATTATAGGCACTTCCCTGAACTTCCGCCGCAGAACATCCTCCACCGGCATCCTTAAATTTTATGGATATTGTAACTGGAGCCGGATGGGCTTTAAGAAGAACAGCATTGAATATCCCGGCTACCAGGAGCAAACAGATGTGCGTAACCAGAACGTATATACGAACCTTACCTACAAGGAAAGCCTGGGCAGCGGCTGGCGTATGAATGCCGGTTTCTCTTACAGCTCCAACATTGATAAGATAAAGCTGGATACCATTCAGAAATCGCCGGTAACCAATGTGCATGCCCGTTCAGACCTGAGCCAGCTGAAATTAATGCTTACCAAAAGCCTGGGCGCTTTTTCACAGCTGCGGTTGGGCGGTGAATACCAGTACGCGGTAGAACGTTCTGAGTTTAACAGCTATAACGCTAGCTATGTAGATAACTACTCTGCCGGTTTTGCAGAAAGCGATATTTATTTCACCCCCCGCTTTGTAGGCCGCTTTGGCGGACGCCTGGAATATTCCACCATACTGGCAAAGGTGAACCTGGCGCCCCGCGCTTCCTTGGCTTATAAGCTGGATGATTACAGCCAGTTTTCCCTGGCCTATGGCGATTATTACCAGAAGCCCGAGCCGCAGTATCTGCGCTTTAAGCAGGACCTGAGCTATATGAAAGCCACGCACTATATAGCCAGCTTCCAGCGCCTGTCAAGCAACTATACCTTCCGTGTGGAAGCATTCTATAAAAAGTATAAGGACCTGGTAAAAACAGTACCGGATACCCTTACTAACGGTACCGGCTATGCGAAAGGTATAGAGCTGTTCTGGAGAGACCGTAAAACCATTAAGAACCTGGATTACTGGATCTCCTATTCTTTCCTGGATACCAAACGCAACTACCTGTACTACCCATACGAAGTGCAGCCTGACTTTGCGGCCAAACATACCGCCAGCCTGGTAATGAAGAAGTATTTTCCAAAGATCACTACCAATATCGGGGTAACTTACAGCTATGCAAGCGGGCGGCCCTATTATAATCCCAACCTGCCGGAAAGTAAGTTCATGTCGGAAAAAACCATTGATTTTAATACATTAGGTTTGAGCGCCAGCTACCTTACTACTGTTGGGAAAGCATTCACCGTATTTGTAATATCCGTTACCAATGTGTTTGACTTTAAGCAGGTATATGGTTACCGCTATTCTACAGATGGGCTGCGCCGGGAGGAGATAGTGCCCAATGCGCCCCGGTTCCTATTTGTAGGCATGTTCATGAACTTTGGTATAGACCGCCGCCAGGATGTAATTAATAATCTTTAAACATATCAATCAAACAATCAATAATAAAACAGATCTGTATGAAAAAATTCCTCCTTTTGCTGTTACCGGTTTTTGCGGCCGTAGTTACCAAAGCCCAAAGCCCCCAATACCAGGATGCTATGACCAAACAGGTAGGCCTGCTGGATGCACCCGCCAGCTATACCCCGCAAAGTATGCTGGATATTTCCAACACCTTTGAGCGCATTGCTGCAGCGGAAAAAAATCAGTGGCTGCCTTATTATTACGCTGCTTATACACAGGTAATGTCTGCCCTGATGACGCAGGACAAAGATAAAATAGATGGCCTGGCTGATAAAGCAGAAGCCAACATCAACAAGGCTGATTCATTAAAACAAAATGATGATGAAGTGGCCTGCATCCGCTCCCTGATTGCTACTTCACGCATTATGGTAGACCCGCAAAGCCGTGGACAGCAATATGGTCCCGAATCCGGTATGCAAATACAAAAGGCCAAACAGATAAACCCGGAGAACCCGCGTGTATACCTGCTGGAAGGACAGGCCCTGTATTATACACCGGAACAGTTTGGTGGCGATAAAGCAAAAGCCAAAGAAATATTACAGGTAGCCCTGCAAAAATATGCAGCCTTTAAACCCGCCAGCAGCATAGCGCCGCACTGGGGTGAGCCTCATGCAAAAGATCTGCTGCAGCAGGCCGGCAAATAATACAGGAGAAAATGTGAAGTGCGAAAGGTGAGGTACCGCCATGCTTCACCTTTCATTTTCTGCCTTCACGCCTTAATTTGATATTCGTTAACTATAGTTGTGATGATGTATTTTAAAGACCTGGACCCTGTTCTGCATTCACAACTGCGCCTGGCCATTATGTCGGTACTGGTCAGCGAGCAGGAGGCGGAATTTACGCTGCTGAAAGAAAGAACCAATGCCTCTGCGGGTAACCTGAGTGTGCAGATCAACAAGCTGAAAGAAGCCGGTTATATTGATGTGATCAAACAATTTAAAGACAACTATCCGCAAACCCTCTGCAAAATAACCACGCAGGGCAGCAAGGCCTTTGCAAGCTATGTAACCTCTATCCAATCCTACCTGAACGCGGGTAAGCATAAATAATTGCTGCAGCCGGAACTGCGATGTTACTTCAGTTTTAACCGCTAATTTTATAGGAAGCCATCGGATCGGCCTTTTCATTCCAAAAATGTTACTCCCATGAATACCCCTGCATCCATGTTGAGAGTGGCGCCCACTTCAGCATTGGTACTATCTTATGCCAAAGAAATGTATACGGACCCGTTAAGCCGTAAATACATGCAGTACATAGACCTGGGCGATGTACAACCCCTTGTGGCAGCTATCAGCCAGCTAAATGTACCGCTGGAGGGTACTATACAGCTGCGCAAAAAAATGGTGCGTTACCTTGTACGGCAGTTCATTAGCCGGTACCCACAGCAACAGATCTGTATTATAGCAGCCGGTTTGGATCCCCTGGGATTACAGTTGGCGGCGGAGTACCCGCAGCTGATCAACGGCATTTATGAAATGGATCAGGCCTGGATGGAGGATAAGGGCCGTATTTACCGCAACATTGCTCCTCAGCTGAGCTTACCCGTTACCCTGTTAACAGATATTACGCATACCATACAATGCAAGCGGCAGCTAAGAGATGCTGGTTACGATGCTTCGCAGCCTGCTATTATTATCCTGGAAGGCATTATGCCTTATATAACGGAGGAGCAGTTCCGCGATATTATACAATGTTTCAGTACAAAAAATGCGCGTAACACCGTGATCATAGATTACCTGCTGCCAGCAGAAGATCTCAGATCAGCCGCCACCAGGCATGCATATAATGAGATAACCGGCCTGCTGCAAAAGAGCCTGGGTGTGGAACTCTATCATTACAGCCGTAAAAAGATCCTGAACATACTGGAGCTGCTGCAGGCAGAGATACACGACGTGTATGACATGCATACTGTGGAGGAGAAGCTATATGGTTATAACAACATTTATCCCCACCGGGGCGATAGCTGGATGGAAATGGCAGCATTCCATTTGTAGTTTGCAGTTGGCAGTAGCCAGTGGGCAGTTGGAGTACAAGCCCTTAAAGTAAAAGACCTTCAACACCATATGATGTTGAAGGTCTTTTTATTGAGATGCATTTATTGCTGAAGTGCATTTTACTGCCAACTGCCAACTGCCAACTGCCAACTGCCAACTGCCCACTGGCAACTGCCCAATGGCAACTGCCAACTACTCCGATGCCAGCTCCATCTTCTTCAGTGGGTTCCGGGTATTTTCCGCATAGATCTCACGCTTTTCCAGGATATCCAGGCAGCTGAAAATGGCCTGCCGGAAAGAGGCGGCATCTGCCAGGTTCTTACCGGCAATATCAAACGCGGTACCATGGTCCGGGGAGGTGCGTACAATGGGCAGTCCGGCGGTGTAGTTAATACCTTCGCCGGTGGCCAGTGATTTAAAGGGTATCAGGCCCTGATCGTGGTACATAGCCAGCACTCCATCAAATTGGGCATACATGGTACGGGCAAAGAACGCATCAGCGCTGTAAGGCCCAAAGGCCAGGATGCCGTTGCTCTTAGCTTTATTAATAGCGGGGATGATCTCTTTAATTTCTTCCTGGCCTATCAGCCCGTCGTCGCCGGCATGGGGGTTTAAGCCCAGCACCGCAATACGGGGACTGTCTATCCCAAAATCTTTGATCAGGCTGTCCTGCATCAGCTGCAGCTTGCCCAGTATATTCTCCTTTGTTACATATTTGGCTACTTCCGCTACCGGCACATGTTCGGTAAGCAGGCCAATACGCATATTATCGGCCGTCATAAACATCAGCACATCCTTTGCATTAAAGGCATCCCGCAGGAAAGGCGTATGTCCTGTATAATTAAAGTCGGCGCTTTGTATATTCTTTTTATGAATGGGCGCGGTTACCAGCCCTTGTATAACCCCGTCTTTCAGGCATTGGATAGCCACAGCTAAGGAGCGGGCTGCATATTTGCCACCGGCTTCATTCAGCGCGCCCGGCATGATCTGCACTTCCTCTTCCCAGCAGTTGAAAACATTCACCTGCTTGTGGTTCAGGCGGGCAAACTCTTTCAGGCTCTGGTAATTGAAGTTGTTCTCATTCATCAGCTTCCGGTAGAAGTTGATGGTTTTATTGGAAGCAAAGATCACGGGAGTGCAGAACTCCAGCATCCTGTTATCCGTAAAGGTTTTGATAACGAGCTCCGTACCAATGCTGTTCAGATCACCTACGGTGATGCCGATAACCGGTTTGTTAATGTGCGTATTACTCATGGGTGGATAAAATACCAAGATACAAAGATACCAAATACAAAGTACAATGCGGTATTTGGTATCTTTGCGGGAATCATGTACACATTAAAGAAATCGCTGGGCCAGCACTTCCTCAAGGATGAGAATATGTGCAAAAAGATTGTCCAGTCGTTACCTGTAATCCAAGGCCAGCAAGTGCTGGAAGTAGGCCCCGGCGCGGGCGCCATTACCAAATACCTGCTGCAGATACCCGGTATTAACTTTAAAGCCGTGGAGCTGGATACCGAAAAAGTGCAGTACCTGGAAAAAACTTATCCTGATATTAAGGACAAGCTCATTCACCAGAGCTTCCTGGATATGGAAGTCCCCTTCCAGGGCCAGTTTAGCGTTATCGGCAATTTCCCCTACAACATATCTTCCCAGATCATGTTCCGGGTGCTGGAATGGAAAACCCAGGTGCCGGAGGTGGTAGGCATGTTCCAGAAAGAGGTGGCGCTACGCATTGCCGCCACCCATGGTAATAAAGATTATGGCATTCTGAGCGTGCTGTTACAGGCCTGGTACCGGGTGGAGTACCTGTTTGAAGTACATGAGCAGTGTTTTAACCCGCCGCCTAAAGTAAAGTCGGCCGTAATAAGGCTTACCCGTTTGGAACAGCCCTATGAGATTGCCAGTGAGCGTAAGTTCTTTAACCTGGTGAAAACCGCTTTTAACCAGCGGCGCAAACAGCTCCGTAACCCATTAAAAACATTATTTGATAAGGAATACCTGCAGGACAGCCTCTTCAGTAAAAGGGCGGAAGAGCTGACTGTGGCCGATTTTGTAGCATTATCGCATAAGATGATATGAAGAAGAAAGTATTAATTACTGCCAAAGTGCATGAGTACCTGCTGAACAGACTGGAAGAAAAAGGATTTGAAGTAAGCTACCAGCCTTCCATTACATATGAAGAAGCTGCTGCTGCCATACATGACTGCACCGGCCTCATAGTTACCACCCGCCTGCGTATAGATAGATCCTTTATAGATAATGCCCCGCAGCTGCAATGGATAGGGCGCCTGGGGTCCGGCATGGAGCTGATAGATGTGCCTTATGCACAAAGCAAGGGCATACAATGTGAAAGCAGCCCGGAAGGCAACTGTGATGCAGTAGGAGAGCAGGCGCTGGGCATGCTGTTAGCCCTTATGAACAATATTCTAAAAAGCAACCTGGAGCTGCGCCGCGGCATCTGGGAGCGCGATGGTAACCGGGGGTATGAGCTGAATGGCCGTACTGTAGGCATTATTGGCTTTGGGCATACCGGGGGCGCCTTTGCGCATAAGCTGCAGGGCTTTGATGTGGAGATACTGGCCTATGATAAATATAAAAAGGGCTTCAGCACAGCGTATGTAAAAGAAGCTACTATGGATGAGCTGTTCACAAAGGCAGATGTGATCAGTATTCACCTGCCTTTAACAGAAGAAACACGCCACCTGGCCAATGCTGCTTTCTTTAAGTCGTTTCATAAAAGGATCTATTTCCTGAATACGGCGCGTGGTAAAATAGTGAATACAGCGGACCTTATTGCAGCCCTGGAAGCGGGTACCCTGGCGGGCGCCGGGCTGGACGTGCTGGAAAATGAAAAGCTGTCCACCTATTCGGAAACAGAGCAGCAACAGCTGGAACGTTTGCTGCAATTACCCAACGTTGTGCTTACCCCGCACATCGCCGGATACTCCCATGAGGCAAGTATTAAAATGCCCCGCTATGTGTTGGATAAGCTGGGAATTTAAGTTGGGCGGAATCGAAAAATAGTTATATTTGCCTAAATACAAACATAGTACAACGCTTCTGTGAAAATGGAGGCGTTGATTTTTTTTTCTTATTTCTAAAACCCAAAAGATATGTCTGGCGTCAACTATGTTACGAAAGAAACCCTGGAGCAAATGAGGGATGAGCTGAATGCCCTGAAAACTAAGGGCAGGGCAGAAATTGCCAGGGCCATTTCAGAAGCACGGGAAAAAGGCGACCTGAAGGAGAATGCCGAATACGATGCGGCTAAAGAAGCACAGGGATTGCACGAAGCTAAAATTGCTACTTTGGAAAATGCGATTGCTACCGCCAGGATAGTAGAAGCTGATACCATTGATACCTCCAAAGTATCCATTTTATGTAAGGTAACTATTACCAATGTAGCCAATAAAAAAACCGTTACCTACCAGCTGGTATCTGAAACAGAGGCTGATCTGAAAGCGGGTAAGATATCTGTAACTTCTCCTATTGGTAAAGGTTTATTAGGCAAACAGGTAGGTGAGGTGGCCGATGTACAGGCTCCTAACGGGCACATCAAATTCAAGATAGATAATATAAGCGTTTGATAAACTGATACACTTGTTACACCACCCCGGCCTTGCGCCGGGGTTTTTTATTTCAGATCTTAGATCTGCATTTCAGATTTGTTCAAATCCCCATAGGTTTAAAATCGTAAATCTAAAATCGTAATCATCATGTCTGTTTCCGTTTTCGCTAAGATCATTAAAGGAGAGATCCCCAGCTATAAGATAGCAGAGAATGACCACTTCTATGCTTTCCTGGATATTTTTCCGCTGGTACAAGGGCATACCCTTATTGTGCCCAAGCTAGAGGTAGATAAATTCTTTGATGTGCCGGATGAGCTGCTGGGAGAGTGGCTGGTGTTTGCCCGGCCCATTGCCAAAGCCATGGAGCGCTCTTTTCCCTGTAACCGGGTAGGCGTTAGCGTAGTAGGGCTGGAGGTAGCGCATGCGCACATGCACCTGATCCCGATCAATTCGGCAGATGATATGAACTTTGCTCATCCCAAGCTAAAGTTGACAGAGGCGGAGTTTAAAGCAGTGCAGGAAAAGATCAGGGCAGAGATGTTGACACATTAGGCGTGTGGGGCACATTAAAACGGAAGCCTACGCCATGCAGGGTTTCCAGCTTTATCTCAGGGTCTGATTTAAAATACTTCCTCAGTTTGGTGATAAACACATCCATGCTGCGGCCCAGGAAGTAATCGTCCTTGCCCCATACATTAAATAAGATATCTTCCCGCTTCAGCGCTTTATTGGCATTATCACACAGGAAACGCAGCAGGTCGGCCTCCTTTTGGGTAAGGGTGAACGACTTGTCCTGCGTACTGTCGTGCAGCCGGAGATCGGCATAATCAAAGGTGAGCTTGCCAATCACGTAATGGGAGGGCTTTGCCGCCTGGGTAGCCTGTACCATGTTCTTGGTTCTTTTCAGGAACACCTCTATACGCAGAACCAGCTCCTGCAGGTTAATGGGCTTGGTAATGTAATCATCCGCACCGGTCTTAAACCCGGCGATCTTATCTTCCATCATAGATTTGGAAGTAATGAACAGGATAGGGATCACATCATTCCGCTTCCGGATCTGCCTGGCCAGCTCAAACCCGTGGTCTTTTTCGGAAATGCCGCCTTTTTCAGGGCTCCCGCCTTTTTTAGGGATCATCACATCCAGCAGGCATATATCAAAGGTCCGGTGCTGGAACTCTTCCCAGGCCATTAGCCCGTCTGTACAATGCCTTACTTCATAGCCCTGTTCCTCAAGTCTTCGTTTCGTGGCTGCACCAACATTCTGATCATCTTCCACAAATAGGATTCTTGCTTTCATAGTTGCAGTGATGCTGAATTAATATAAATGTCTCATTTTCTACGAATAATCCGGTTTGAATGGTAATAATTGTAGCAATGGTGCTGTCCCCGGCCCAGTTATTCATGGAGTTATCAAGGAGATTTTTAGTCAAAATAAATACAATTTATGAACTTATAAAATAACCTTTTTAATGATGGATTGTATAACTTCCTCACTGTTACCAGTTTGCAGTGGGCAAAATGGGGCTGCCTCAGGGCTGGGGAAGCTACTTGCTCACGATCCGGTGGGGGTGCTGTTGCAAAAATTGTTCCCATCCTTTTGCTTTGGGCAGGCCGGCCAGGGGGCTGCTTTCCTGGAAATGATGGCACACGGCAACTGCCAGGGCATCGGTTGCATCCAGGAACTCGGGCCGTTCAGAGAACGTAAGGATATGCTGTAACATTTGCCATACCTGTTCCTTGTCGGCATTCCCATTACCGGTAATGGACTGCTTCACTTTTTTAGGAGAGTATTCCGCTACAGTAAGTCCGGCCTGCATGGCAGTAGCAATGGCTACCCCCTGTGCGCGGCCCAGCTTTAACATACTTTGAACGTTCTTACCAAAAAAGGGAGCTTCAATTGCACAACAATCAGGCTTGTGTAACAGTATAAGCTCATTAATACAGGAATGAATCAGTTGTAGCCTTTCATAGTGGTCTTTACGATTGGATAGTTTCAGCACATCCATTTTTATAAGACTGGCATTTTTGCCTTGAACCTGTATAAGGCCATACCCCATTACCAGCGTACCCGGGTCTATCCCCAGAATTATTTTTGACTTGTTTGCCAACCGCGGTTTATTTTTGCCAAAATCTTAATGTCTGAACAAAAGTACCAAAATAATTCTCAATTACCTGTTAGGCGCGGTCCTTTTTAGCTGGTTAGCCTATTCCATCTACTCCCAGGTAAAACATCAACCCGATCTGGCTCTTTCTTTAAATCACATGTGGTTCACCCTCCGGCAAAAGGGAGGGGTGGCGTTAACGTTAGTGTTTATACTAATGCTTTTTAACTGGGGCCTGGAAGCCCGTAAGTGGCAGCTGCTGGTACGCTCCCTGGAAGAGGTATCGTTCCTGCGGGCCTTCAGCGCAGTACTGTCCGGGGTATCCCTGTCTATCAACACCCCAAACCGTATAGGCGAATACGGTGGCCGTATGTTATATATGAGCAACCAGAACAAGCTGAAGTCTATTGCCGCCACCATGATCGGCGGCCTCAGTCAGCTCATTGTTACTATTATCTTTGGGTTAACAGGGCTCATCTACTATATCAATAACTTCCCGCTGATCAAGGCAAACGCCTATTTTTCCCCTAATTTCTGGGAAAAAATTTTGCTGGGGGTGCTCATGCTTATTGGAGCCTTGACCATTATATTATATTTTCGGTTACAGATTGTAATAGCGATCTTTGAAAAGATACCGGTACTAAGGAAGGCCAAAGTATTTATACAGATCATCACCCGCTATACCAGTGCGGATCTGCAATACCTGCTGCTGCTTTCTGCCTGCCGGTACGTGATCTTCTCGGCACAGTATTTGATTTTGCTGGATACCTTTGGTGTGGAAATGCTGTGGTGGCAAGGGTTTCTGCTGAATGCAGTGATTTACCTGGTAATGGCTTTAGTGCCCACCATTGCCGTAGTTGAGCTGGGTCTGAGAGGGAAGGTAAGCATCTATTTCCTGGGCTTGTTGAGCAATAATACCGCGGCCATCATCGCTGCAACTGTAGGCATTTGGCTGGTAAACCTGCTTTTGCCGGCTGTTCTGGGAAGTATCCTGTTATTGGGAGTAAAGATTTTTAAGGATAAATAGCATCCATCCATGAGGTATTTTATACTCATATTCTTACTTACAGGTCTGTTCCATAGTTATCCCGTTAAAGCCCAGAGTGAATTTTGTGGTATTACCAATGGCAGTTTTAAACCCGGAGAAAGTATAACCCTGAAAGTATATTACCGCCTGAGCGGCGTATATGTAGGCGCCGGAGAGGCCACCTTTAACTGCCTGCTGGAAAAGCTGGGCGGTAAAGATGTATACCATGTTATAGGCGAAGGCAAAACCTACCGCGCTTACGACTGGTTCTTTAAAGTGCGCGATAAATACGAAAGTTATATTGATACCGCCAGCATGCGCCCCCTGAAGTTTGTACGGAATGTAAATGAAGGCGGCTATAAGATCTATAATAATGTAACCTTTGATCAAACCCAGCACATCGCCACCAGCACCAATGGTACCTTTAAAGTGCCGGAATGCGTGCAGGATGTGATCAGCGCCGTGTTCTATGCCCGCAACATTAACTTCGACAAGTATAAGGTAAATGATAAAATACCTTTCACCATGTTCCTGGACGACCAGGTGTACAATATCTATATCCGTTACCTGGGCAAGGAAGTAATAGATACCCGCTATGGCAAGTTCAGGGCCATCCGTTTTAAGCCCCTGCTGATCAAAGGCACCATGTTCGAGGGTGGAGAGCAGATGGATGTTTGGGTGAGCGATGATCCTAATAAAGTACCCCTGCGCATTCAAAGCGCCATTTCCGTAGGCAGCATTGTAGTGGACATGATCGATTATAAGAACCTGCGGTATCCCTTTACTTCGTTGGTTGATAAACGTTAGTGCATGCATGGCCGCAGGCCATGCGGTCCATGGTCGATGGTCCATAGTCTATGGCCTATTTCAGCGGTGCCGGCTTTACATGGTATGCAGTTTGATGGTTATAGTTATCGCTATTTTCTACTTGCGCAATATTTATTATATGAACTATACAATAGACCATGAACCATCATCCATGGACGATTTTAACAATTTAGCAAGACCTCTTGCTATATAAAATTCTATATTTGTTCAAACTAATAACCCATAAGTATTATGGAAGAGCGTAAACCAAACATATTGCTGGCAGAAGATGATACCAACCTGGGTATGGTACTCAAGAACTACCTGGAATTAAATGATTATGAAGTGGAATTGTGCCGGGACGGCATACTGGCCCTGGCGGCCTTTCGCCGGGAAAAGTTTGACCTGTGCCTGCTGGATATTATGATGCCCAATATGGATGGCTTTAAGCTGGCGGAGGAGATCCGCGACGTAGACCCGGATATTCCCCTGTTCTTCCTTTCTGCAAAAACCATGAAAGAAGACATTATCCAGGGTTACAAGCTGGGGGCCGATGATTACATTGTAAAACCCTTTGACAGCGAGCTGCTGCTGCTGAAAATAAAAGCTATCCTGAAACGTAACCAGGAGCTGAGCAATAAGGAAGAAGAGCAGCATGAATTTACCATTGGCCGCTACGAGTTCAATGCCCGCCTGCGTACCCTGGTGCACGACGGTGAATCACATACCCTTTCCCCGAAAGAAAATGAGCTGCTGCGCATGCTGTGTGAGCATAAGAACGACCTGCTGCCGCGCGAGCTGGCGCTGAAGAAGATCTGGGGCAGCGACACTTATTTTAACGGCCGCAGTATGGACGTATACATTGCCAAGCTGCGCAAGTACCTGAAAGACGATCCGGATATTGAGATCGTGAATATACATGGGAATGGCTTCAGATTGGTGGTGAAAGATTAATTGCGAATTATTTAATTACGAATTACGAATTGGGTAGTACGTAAAGCTGATAACTATAAGTAAAAAAGCTCTGCATGTTAATCATGCGGAGCTTTTCTTATTAAATGATTTAAAGTTCTGATAAAAACGGCTGCTACACCGTTTAGCTACTTCATTCGTAATTCGTAATTAAAACAGCAGGCTGCCTCCGCCTTTGTTCGGTATCTTACCCAAATGCGTATAGGCTTTTTCCGTTACTTCACGGCCGCGGGGCGTGCGTTTAATAAAGCCTTCCTGGATCAGGAAAGGCTCATATACTTCTTCCAGGGTACCAGGTTCTTCCCCAACTGCAGTGGCAATAGTGGTAATGCCTACCGGCCCGCCTTTAAAGTTTTCAATGATCACATTCAGGATGCGGTTATCCATATCATCCAGGCCATATTCATCCACATTCAGCGCTTTCAGGCTGAACTCAGAAATGCCCAGGTCAATAGTGCCGTTACCCATTACCTGCGCAAAATCACGTACACGGCGCAGCAGCCCATTGGCAATACGCGGTGTGCCGCGGGAGCGCCGGGCTATTTCCATGGCCGCATCGGAAGTGATCTTGGTTTGCAGCAGGCCGGCAGCCCGCCAGATGATCTTTTGCAGGGTGGCGGCATTGTAGTATTCCAGCCGTGATTTAATACCAAAGCGGGAAAGCAGGGGCGCCGTAAGCAAACCGCTGCGGGTGGTAGCCCCTATCAGCGTAAAAGGATGCAGGTTTATTTGTATGGAGCGGGCGCTGGGACCGCTGTCTATCATAATATCTATACGGTAATCTTCCATGGCGGAGTACAGGTATTCCTCCACCACGGTGCTTAAGCGGTGTATTTCGTCAATGAACAGCACATCCCGTTCCTCTAAATTGGTGAGCAGGCCGGCCAGGTCGCCCGGTTTTTCTATTACCGGACCGGAAGTTTCCTTGATGCTTACCCCCATTTCATTGGATACAATGCGCGACAGGGTGGTTTTCCCCAGCCCCGGAGGGCCATGGAACAGTATGTGGTCCAGGGCCTCCCCCCGCATTTTAGCTGCTTTAATAAACACTTTCAGGTTGTCAATGATCTGGTCCTGCCCGGAGAAATCAACGATATCCCTGGGCCGTATACTATTCTCAAACTCTTTTTCCGCTGCACTGAGGCGGTTTTCTTCTGGTCTTAAATGCGGATTAGACATAATGTACTGAAAGTGTCCAAAAATACGTAATTATGGCGTATGGGTTTGCTTGTTTATGCAGATATTAGTTTATTTGTGTTATAATAAGCATCTCTATGTACAGAATTTGGTTAACCACCACCGTCATATTAGCAGCCTTTAGCCTAAATGCCCGTTCACAGGATAGTATCAGCAGCTCAGAAGTTAAACGTATCATCAGCACACTGGCAGCGGATGATATGCAGGGACGCAAAACATTCTCACCTGGTATAGATAAAGCTGCTACGTTCATTGAGCAGGAGTTTCAAAAGGCCGGCCTGCAGCCCTGGCAAAATGCCAAAGGCTACCGCCAAACCTTTTACATGTACCGCGTAAAACCGGTAAGCGTGAACCTGACCATCAACGGTGAAAAGCGTGTATCCGAAAACGTTATTGTGAAAAGTACAGCCGGCCAGCTGAACTGGAACCAGGAAGGCCAGGTGGCAGAACAGCATATTAAATCCGGCGATAACTTTTTTGACCGGGTACGGGCACTGCGTTCGCAAAAGGGTAATACCATTGTATGGGTTGATGCCGCGCAAAGCGAAAGCTTCCGCCAGTACGGCGAGTACCTGCAGCAGAACTTCCAGATGGCAGACAGCGGCAACCTGGTGCTGGTATTACAGGAACCCACTGATACGGCTATACGCAGCGTGAACCTGGATGTGCGCCAGCAGGTAACCCCCCTGCCATTGTTTAACGTGGTCGGTATGATACCCGGCAGCAGCCGGCCGGATGAATACGTGATCTTCTCCGCCCATTACGATCATATTGGTATCTTAAAACCTGTAGAGCAGGATAGTATTGCCAATGGGGCCGATGATGATGCCAGCGGATCTACCGCGGTGATGATGCTGGCCAATTATTACAAGAACCACAAACCTGCCCGCACCCTGATCTTTGCCACCTTTACCGGTGAGGAAATGGGCAGCTATGGCGCCCGGTTCTTTTCCCAGCTGATGCAGCCGGAGAAAGTAGTGGCGATGTTTAATATTGAAATGATCGGTAAGGAATCGAAGTTTGGTAAGAACAGCGCGTTTATTACCGGCTTTGAAAGATCAGACTTCGGGCAGATCCTGCAGCGTAACCTGGAAGGTTCCATCTTCCATTTTTATCCGGATCCTTATCCGGACCAACAGCTGTTTTACCGCTCGGATAACGCTACCCTGGCCCGTTTGGGCGTACCGGCACATACGATATCAACTGACCAGATAGATACCGACAGCTTATACCACTCTGTAAATGATGAAGTAGAAACTTTAGATATCCAGAACATTACCAGCACCATACAGGCTATTGCCGTTAGCGCTGTTTCTATTGTGGATGGGAAGGATACGCCTTCGCGCGTAGCTACGGAAGACTTAAAGCCACAGCACTGATCTGATTTACGATCTTGGATCTACGATTTTAGATTTGGTCAATATACTTTACCAATTAATCTAAATCGTAGATCTAAATCTAAAATTGCATTCGATTAACATTTTATCTCGCCATTAAAGGTTATATTCACTACGGTTTCACAATTCCCCAACTTTAAACCATATCGAAAAATGCAACCTAAATTCCACCATGTCTGCGGAGGGCTGGCCCTGGCGTCGGTACTTTTCTTTTCCGCATGCTCAAAACAAGAATCTTCAAAGCCACAGGATGCAAATGCCAACGGACAGATCAGTTATGAAATGTCTGCCGAAAATGCAGCCACTACCATTGGCGGGGATGCAGCCGGTATAGAAAAGCTGGCGGCTATCACCAACAAGCCATCCATGGCAAAAACCAGCGGTTTGTTTGATTTTACCTGGACGGAAATTATGCTAAGGGTACGGGAAGTTAAATTCAGCGCCAAAAAAGGCAACAATGAAGTTAACTTCAGCGCCAAAGGCGACCGGCAGGTGGATGTATTAAAAGCCATCGGTTTCCTGGGGGTAATAGACATTCCCAAAGGCACTTACAAGTACGTAAAAGTATATGTAAAGGCCGAAGGTGATGAGCCTAAGCCCGCTGCTGTGCTTGCAGGTAAAATTACCTGGCAGGGTGACGACATACCGTTCACCATTCGCCTTTCCGGCTCCATGACCCTGAAGGCAGATGCCCGGGATGTAGTGGTAGGGGACAGCACTTTATCTATGAAAGGTAAGCTGAAGCTGGATCTGAAAGTCATTGCAGCCAAGCTGCAGATCGGGGATTTCACCGGCTCATTCAGCGGCGGTCACCTGGTGATCAATGTAAATATGGATACAGGTACCGGTAAAAAATGCCGTAGCGGCTTTGAAAGCTGTATGCACGCCGACCACGGGCGGGATTGATCAGTGAAGTAAGAAATTAAAACAGGAACAGGAAAGAACAACCGCTTGCCAGGTTACTTTCCGTTCCTGTTTTTTTATGTGTTAAAGTGTACCTCACCTCCAAGGTATGGCGCACATAGGTACTATTCCACAATCAACCTACAGAACACGGCAAAGTGATCAGAAGAAAATCTTCCCTGCCAGGTAGGCGATAGTGTGGCATGCTGCAGCACTTTAAATTTACCTTTCAGGAAAATATGATCAATAGGTTTATCCGATAGTTCTGCTTTCTTAAACCCGTTGAAAGTGCCGGTGGGTCCATAATGCGGCGTTTGGCTAACAGCCTTGCTGTCTGTTAAATGCAGCGGGTCCTGGTTGTTTACAATTACCTGAATAGGCTCATCATCAGGTGTAGCATTAAAGTCGCCGGTAATAATAGCCGGTGTAGCGCCTGCAATATCATGCACCTTTTTTAGCAGCAGGTGGGCGCTTTCACGGCGCGCAACCTGGCCTTTATGATCAAAGTGGGTATTGAAATGGAAGAATACTTTCTTCGTTTTTTTATCGCGGAACTTGCCCCAGGTAACAATGCGGGTAATGGCCGCGTCCCAGCCTTTGCTGCCCGGTACAGTAGGTGTAGTGGAAAGCCAGAAGGTTTCACCCTGCAACAGCTGCAGCCGCGTGGTATCATAGAAAATAGCGGAGAACTCGTCTGCTGTTTTACCATCGCCCCGGCCTACGCCAATGTATTTGTACTGCGGCAGGCGCTGCTGCAGATCCATCATTTGCACATACAAAGCTTCCTGTACACCTAACAGGTCTGCTTCATGAAAAAGCACTTCACTGGCTACTTTATCCTTGCGGTAAGGCCATGCATTGAGGCTGTCGGCCGGCGTATTCATGCGGATGTTGAAGGTGATCACCTTTAACGGTGTTTGCGCCATTGCGCTGCTGCCGCTAAGCAAAAGCAGCAGCCATAATAATCTTTTACTCATAAGAATGGTATTAAGCGCATAAAAGTATTACGTGTTTTTTTAAGAAATGCGAAGGGTGTATTAATTTTTTGTAACACGGTAACGGCTAAGCTTGTAAAAGGTTACAGGCATTAAAGTTTTAAGTCAGCCATGCATAGCTTAAATTTATAAGATACAACTCTGTACCTATGCAACGTTCCACTGTCAAAACCCGCTTCCGTTTTACCTTTTGGGTGATGTTAGCCTTAGTAGCCTTTGTGGTGCTACAGGTGTTTACCTTTTGTTCACGTACCATCAGCTGCCCGGCTTTTAACGACGCGGCCTTTGACGCCTGGCTTCCTTATCAGCAGGGGCAGTGGCTGTTTTTTATAAACCGCCGGCAGCAGAAAGATAGTATCCTGATCGAAGTGGTAGAGCGTTCAGCGGCAGAGGAGATTAAAACAGGGTTTAATGGCCCCAGGTGCCATATTTATGCGTATGTGCGCGGTAAGGGTAATTTATTATTGAACATAGATAACCAGGAGGCGCAGACCGTAAGCCTGGCCCTGAATGATTTTCACTTTTTCGGCGGCGCCATGGGCGATTCAGGCATACGGTATGTACCGGAAATAGGTTCGTACAAAACCGTTTATTATTACAGCCATATCCTGGAAGGACAAACTTTTAATAATGTGGAGCTGCTGGAAAAGGATACCACCGGCCTGAAAGGGGGAGAAGAACATATTTACCGCGTGTATCTGAGCCGGGAAAATGGTATTATTGCCTATGAAAGATACCCTTCACATGAGGTGTGGATAAAACAATAACGCGTGCACTTTCCGGTTTACGTATCACTTTTTTCCCTGAACCTGCCATTACATGCGGTAATGGAAACCCTGGGCATGTTCCTGGGCTTTCGCTATTTTTTGTACCTGCGCAAAAAGCAGGGTGATGGCCTGCCGGACGGTAACCGCCTTTGGGTGATAGCAGGCGCTATTTTCGGGGCTGTGCTGGGCAGCCGTTTGCTGGGCGCCCTGGAAAATCCGCCGGCACTGCTGCATAGTGAAAACCCGCTGTTATACATTTACCAGAATAAAACCATCGTAGGGGGCTTGCTGGGGGGCCTTATCGGGGTAGAAAGCATTAAAAAGGTAATAGGCGAGCGCCAGTCGTCCGGCGACCTTTTCGTATACCCGTTAATACTGGCCATGATCATTGGGCGCACAGGCTGTTTCAGCATGGGCGTGTACGAGGAAACCTATGGCGTAGCCACCAGCCTGCCCTGGGGCATGGAGCTGGGTGATGGTATTATCCGCCATCCTGTAAGCCTATACGAAATTGTTTACCTGCTGTTGCTGGCTGGTATGCTGTATTTGATCCAAAAGAAATATACACTGGTAAGCGGCGCCCGCTTTAAGCTGTTCATGATCGGTTACCTGCTGTTCCGTTTTTTGCTTGATCTTATTAAACCAGGCTACCACTATGCCTTTGGCCTGGGTAGCATACAGCTGGCCTGCCTGGCCGGTTTATTATATTACGCACCGTCGATCATTTTTCCATCCCGTTTAATCCAAAAGCAATATGCCTGAAAAAGATTATACCTATTATGACTTTACCATAAGCCTTTGCAGTACCTGTTTACGCCGTGTGGATGCCAAGGTTATTTTTGAGAATGATAAGGTGTTTATGGTTAAACACTGCCCTGAGCATGGGCGGGAGAAAGTGCTGATTGCTACAGATATTGCCTATTATAAGAACACGCGTAATTATAATAAACCATCGGAAGCGCCGCTAAAAACCAATACCCATACCCATTACGGCTGCCCCTATGATTGCGGCCTGTGCCAGGATCATGAGCAGCACAGCTGTTTAACGGTAATAGAAGTAACGGACCGCTGTAACCTTACCTGCCCTACCTGTTACGCGATGTCATCGCCGCACTACGGGCGGCATAGAACGCTGGAAGAAATTGAACGCATGCTGGACATCATTGTGGCCAATGAAGGACAGCCGGATGTGGTGCAGATCAGCGGTGGGGAACCTACCATCCACCCCCAGTTCTTTGAGATCCTGGACATTGCCAAAAAGAAACCCATCCGCCACCTGATGCTGAACACCAATGGCGTACGTATTGCGAAAGATAAGGAGTTTGCAGCCAGGCTGGCCACCTATATGCCCGATTTTGAAGTGTACCTGCAGTTTGATTCCTTTAAGCCCGAAGCGCTGGAACAGTTGCGGGGCAAGGATCTTACCGATATACGGCAGCAGGCGCTGGAACACCTGAATGAGCTGGACCTGAGCACCACCCTGGTAGTTACTTTACAAAAGGGTGTGAATGATGATGAAATAGGTAAGATCATTGATTTTGCGCTGCAGCAGAAATGTGTGCGGGGCGTAACCCTGCAGCCCACACAAATTGCCGGCAGAACGGAGGGCTTTGATCCGGCCACTGACCGTATTACCCTTACCGAAGTACGGCAGCAGATCCTGGCGCAAACCAATGTGTTTAATGAGCATGATCTTATACCCGTGCCCTGCAATCCTGATGCGTTAATGATGGGGTACGCCCTGAAGCTGGGCGGGCAGGCCTTTCCGCTTACCCGCTTTGTTGACCCGGAGGTGCTGCTGAACAATTCAAAGAATACGATTGTATATGAACAGGATGAAACTTTGCACAAACATGTGCTGAAGATCTTTAGCACCGGCATTTCAACAGATGCTGCGGTAAGCGATATGCAGTCGCTGTTATGCTGTTTGCCCCAGATCCAGGCCCCTGGCCTGAGCTATAACAATCTTTTCCGGGTTGTGATCATGCGGTTTATTGATGCCTATGATTTTGATGTGCGGGCTATCAAAAAATCGTGCGTGCACATTGTGCATAAAGACGGGCGCATTATTCCCTTTGAAACTATGAACCTGTTTTACAGGGATGAAAAAGAAGCTTATTTACATACTTTGATCGATGATTACTCCCCTAAAATAGCTGCAAAATGAATGAGGTATTTAAAAAGATCCTGGTCGTTTCATTGATTGCCCTGGTGGTGATCACGCTGGCATCTGCATCGGACCTTGGCGCCGGTATGGCCAGTGTGGTGATACTTCCTATAGTGCTACTGGTCGCAGGGTTAATATTATTAGCCAGTAAAGAAAAGCAGTGGGCAAAGGTATTTTTAATTTCTTCGGGGATTGTTTTACTGCTGGGGTTCTCCGTGTGTACGGCTGCTTTTATGATGGGGGGCGGACTTGGTAATATGCATTAATAAGTGTGCCACACCTTAAGGTGTGGCACACATTAAATTATACAACTACGTTAATCATTCTTCCCTTTACGATCACTACTTTCTTCAGCGCTTTACCTTCCATCCAGCGCTGCACTACTTCATTCGCCAGCACTTCCTGTTCAATGGCGCTGTTATCGGCATCCAGCGCAAAGCCCATTTCTGTACGGGTTTTACCGTTTACAGCTATGGGATAGGTAAACGCGCTTTCCTTTACATACTGTTCTTCAAACACCGGGTAAGCAGCTTCCAGTATGCTGGAGGTATTGCCCAGCAGCTGCCACAGCTCTGCGCTCACATGCGGCGCATAGGGGCAAAGCAATATCAGTAAGGGTTCCAGTATGCTGCGCTTATTACACTTCAGTGACGACAGCTCGTTTATGCAGATCATGAACTGGCTCACAGCAGTGTTGTAAGAGAAGTTGCTGGTATCCCCATCAATCTTCTGAATGGTTTTGTGCAATACTTTCAGCTCCTCAGGCGTGGCAGGGGCGTCTTTCACGATCAGGCCCTTATTCTCATCCACATACAGGCGCCACAGCTTTTTCAAAAAGCGGTGTACCCCCTCAATGCCCTTGGTTTCCCAGGGTTTGGACTGCTCAATAGGCCCCAGGAACATTTCGTACATGCGGTAGGTATCTGCACCGTATTTATCCACCACATCTTTAGGGTTAACGGTGTTGAATAAACGCTTGCTCATTTTTTCAAGCAGGGCGCCGCAAATGTATTTACCGTCTTCCAGTATAAATTCTGCATCGCGGTAATCCGGTTTCCACTGGCGAAAGGCGTCAGTATCCAGCTCAGTGCCGTCTACAATATTTACATCCACATGCAGCGGGTCTGTTTCATACTGGTCTTTCAGGCCATGGGATACAAAGGTGTTGGTGCCGCGTACCCGGTACACCAGGCGGGAGCTGCCGCCTATCATACCCTGGTTAATGATCTTTTTATAAGGCTCATCAAACCCAATGTAACCCAGGTCGTACAGGGCTTTGGTCCACATGCGGGAGTACAGCAAATGGCCTACGGCATGTTCTGCACCACCTACATAAACATCCACCTGGTTCCAGTAATCTATTGCTTTACGGTCGGCAAATGCCGTAGTGTTATGCGGGTCGGCATAACGCAGAAAATACCAGCTGCTGCCGGCATAACCGGGCATGGTATTGGTTTCACGCCGTATGCCGGGGGCCACATTCACCCAATCGGTTACATTGGCCAGCGGGCCTTCGCCATCTTCGCCCTGTTTGTAATGTTCTACATGGGGCAGCTCTACCGGCAGCTCATTTTCTGCTACGGGGTAGGCTATACCTTCTTTATAAACAATGGGGAATGGCTCGCCCCAGTAGCGCTGGCGGCTAAAACCGGCATCCCGCATTTTATAGTTGATCTGCCTTTTGCCAATACCCATTTCCTCTATTTTGGCAGCAGCTGCATCCATAGCAGCTTTCATAACCATACCGTTCAGGAAATCACTGTTTTGCAAAACAGCATCCTTGGTAGGGTTGGCTTCCTGGCCGTTAAAGGCATCGCCAATAATATTCGTGATATGGATGTTAAAGTGTTTGGCAAACAGGAAATCGCGCTGGTCGCCGCAGGGCACTGCCATAATAGCGCCGGTGCCGTAACCGGCCAGCACGTATTCGGAGATCCATATAGGGATGGGCTGCCCGTTAAACGGGTTCAGCGCATAAGCGCCGGTAAAGCAGCCGGTAATTTGTTTTACCTCTGCCATGCGTTCCCGTTCAGAGCGGCTTTGCACGTAATCCAGGTATTTTTCAACCGCCGCCTTTTGATCCGGGGTGGTAATACGGTTCACCAGGTCGTGCTCTGGCGCCAGCACCATAAAGTCCACGCCAAAAATGGTATCCGGGCGGGTGGTATATACGGTAATTTGCTGATCGGTGTCTTTCACATCAAAACGGATCTCTGCACCCTGGCTTTTCCCGATCCAGTTACGCTGCATTTCCCGCAGCGCATCGCTGTAGTCTACCTGCTCCAGGCCTTCCAGCAGGCGGTTGGCATATTCTGTAATGCGCAGGAACCATTGCCGCATTTTCTTTTTGATCACGGGGTAGCCACCACGCTCACTTACGCCGTTCACTACTTCATCATTTGCCAGTACGGTACCAAGGGCCGGGCACCAGTTCACCTCTGCAAAGGCCAGGTAAGCCAGGCGGTAATGCATTAAAATTTCCCGCTGGCGCTGTTCGTCAAAGCTTTTCCATTCTGCCGCAGTAAAGCGCAGGGCACGGTCGCCAGGGCATTCATTGGCCGCATTCCCTTCCTTTTCAAACAGGGAGGTAAGGGTGCTGATGCGTTCTGCCTTTTGGGTTGCACGGTTCAGCCAGCTGTCAAACAGCTGCAAGAAGATCCATTGCGTCCATTTATAATAACCCGGGTCGGAGGTACGGAACTCCCGGTCCCAGTCGAAACAAAAACCAATATGATCCAGCTGCTCCCGGAAAGCCTTAATATTCTGCTCGGTGGTAACGGCGGGGTGCTGCCCGGTTTCCAGCGCATACTGCTCTGCCGGCAGGCCAAAGGCATCGTAGCCCATGGGATGCAGCACATTAAATCCTTTTAACCTTTTGTAACGGGCATAAATGTCAGATGCAATGTAACCCAGCGGGTGCCCAACGTGCAGGCCCACGCCGGAAGGGTAGGGGAACATATCCAGTACATAACATTTGGGTTTGGAGCTGTCGTTGCTTACCTGGTAAGCTTTGGTTTGCTTCCAGTGCTCCTGCCATTTTTTCTCTATCTCCCTGTAGTTGTATTCCATATAAAAAAGCTATATAACAATAAAAGCGTATAACCAATGTGTTACTGCAAAATTGTTACATTGTTAAAATTGTCTTTTAGAATTGGCAAAATTAAACATAAGTCCCAATTTTTATTATTTTCGCCGATAAACTCTAGGTTTAATGGCGCAACCGGGAAAATCATCAGCAAAGAGATCCAAACCTTCCTACTTATACTCCATTATTGGCGTAGCCCTGGTACTATTCCTGCTGGGGACCTTAGGCCTGATCATTATCCATGCTAACCGGTTAAGCGCTTATTTTAAGGAAAGCATTGAGATCCAGGTGATCTTACGGGATAATGTCCGGGAAGACCAGGCCCAGGCCCTGCGTGATTCCATTGCTGCCCGGCCTTACGTGAAATCCATTGAGTATGTGTCAAAGGATATGGCGGCCGGCCGTTTCAAAAAAGAGTTCGGCGAAGATTTCATTAACCTGCTGCAATATAACCCTTTGTATGCCAGCATTAATATTAAGGCAAATGCCCGCTATGTAAATGCAGACAGTTTGCGGATCATAGAAAAGAACCTTACCCAGCAGAGCATTGTACGGGAAATATCTTACCAGCGCTTACTGGTGGACCAGTTGAATGAGAATGTGCGTAAAATAGGTATTGTAGTGCTGGCTATAAGCGCTTTACTGGCCCTGGTGGTGATCGTGCTGATCGATAATACTATCCGCCTGGCTATGTTCAGCAACCGTTTCCTGATCAAAACCATGCAAATGGTAGGCGCTACCCGCGGTTTTATTGCCAAACCTTTTGATATACGCAGCATTATCAATGGCGCATTAAGCGCTGTATTGGCTATTATAGCCTTAATAGGGCTGCTGTATTTTGCAGACCAGTGGTTGCCGGAGCTCAGCGGCCTGCGGGATTATTTCATGATAGGAGTGTTGTTCCTGGCCATGATCCTGATCGGTATCTGTATCTCTTTCGTAAGTACGCACCGTTCTGTGATGAAGTATTTACGCTTAAAGCTGGATGACCTGTACTAAGGGTTAACGGCATAAAAGTTTATAACCAGATAATTCTAATTTACACGCTATATGGCTAAAGAAATTAAAACGGCGCCGGCAGAAAAAGTAATTATTGAAAGCCGCCCGTTGTTTGCCAAAGACAACTTCAAGATCATGATTGCCGGCCTGGCCGTGATCGTTATAGGTTTTTTACTGATGATGGGAGGCGCCAGCGGCGATCCCAACACCTTTAAGGCGGAGGAAGTATACAGCTTTCGCAGAATAACCCTGGCGCCCATTGTAATTGTACTGGGCCTGCTGGTAGAAGTATATGCTATTATGCGCAAACCGAAAGCCTGATTGTAGACCTACCAGCCATCGAGAATGACCACATTACAAGCTATTATTATAGCCATCGTAGAGGGATTAACGGAGTTTTTACCGGTTTCCTCCACCGGCCATATGATCATTACCAGCGCACTGCTGGGTATTAACAAAGACGAATTTACCAAGCTGTTCGAGGTATGCATTCAACTGGGCGCTATCTTAGCCGTAGTGGTGCTGTACTGGAAAAAGTTCCTGGTGTTTGACAAGAATCGCCTGAATTTTTATGTGAAGCTGATTGTAGCCGTAATACCGGCCCTGATCATAGGTTACCTGTTCAGCGATAAAATAGACGCCCTGCTGGAAAGCCCGCTGGTAGTGGGTATTACCCTGCTGCTGGGTGGCGTGGTGTTATTATTTGTAGATAACTGGTTCCTGCACCCGGAGATAGATTCCGACGATAAGATGAATATTTTTAAGGCCCTGCGTATTGGTTTCTGGCAATGTATAGCTATGATACCCGGCGTAAGCCGCAGCGCAGCCACCATTATTGGCGGTATGCAGCAAAAGCTTACCCGCAATGTGGCCGCTGAATTTTCGTTCTTTTTAGCCGTGCCTACGATGGCCGCTGCTACCGGTTATAAGCTGCTGAAAGGCCGGGAGCTGATCATGGAGCACCCTGAAAACCTGAAGCTGCTGCTGATCGGCAACGTAGTAGCATTTGTGGTAGCTATGCTGGCCATTAAATTCTTTATTGATTCCCTGAAGAAATACGGCTTTAAAGTTTGGGGATACTACCGCATCCTGGTAGGCATTGCTATTCTGATAGCCATCGCAATGGGGTATAAGCTAACGGTGTAACCTGCACTTTAAGAAATTTAGATAAATAAAAGGTCCGGATCATTGATCCGGACCTTTTATTATTGGCACATTGATCTCATTACCCTTTCACCGCCAGTAGCAGCTCCAGGTCCGTATATTTTAATTTAAATTTTTCGCTCAGGTGGTAGTTGGTAAGCGCGCCTTTGTACAAGTAAATACCATTGCGCACGCCCCGCTTTATCCATACCAGGTTCTCAAAACCGCCGTCGTCGGCGGCTTCCAGGAGTAAGGGCATCAGCACATTACTGATGGCTTCTGAGGCCGTGCGGGCAAACCCGGAGGGGATGTTGGGCACGCAGTAATGGATCACATCGTACTTCTTAAACACCGGGTTTTCATGGCTGGTGATCTCGGAGGTTTCAAAACAGCCACCGCGGTCTATGCTTACATCCACGATCACGGAACCGGCTTTCATATTACTTACCATCGCCTCTGAAACCACTACAGGGGTACGGCCGCTCTGGGAAGAGAGGGCGCCCACAGCTACATCTGCATTGCGCAGCTGCTCTGCCAGCACTTTGGGTTGTATCACTGAGGTAAATACCCGTACGCCTATGTTATTCTGCAGGCGTTTCAGCTTATAGATATTATTGTCGAACACTTTTACGGAAGCGCCCAGTGCCAGTGCGGTACGGGCGGCAAATTCACCCACAATGCCGGCGCCAATGATCACTACTTTGGTAGGGGGAATGCCGGTAACGCCGCCCAGCAAAATGCCTTTGCCCTTATTGCCGTTGCTGAGATACTGCCCTGCTATAAGCATTACTGCGCCGCCGGCTATTTCACTCATAGCCCGTACAATAGGGTAGGTACCTGCATCGTCTTTCAGGTTCTCAAAAGAAAGCAGGGTAATGCGCTTCTCCATCATCTTCTCTACCTGCGGGGCTTTGAGAGCTGCCAGGTGTATGGGCGATATTACGATCTGGTGCGGGTGCAGCAGCTCAATTTCTTCATCGTTCAGCGGGGCGGATTTTACAATGATCTCCGCCTTATACACTTCTTTTTTATCGTACAAAATTTCAGCGCCTGCTTCTGAGTAATCGGTATCGTAGTAATGCGATCCGTCGCCTGCTTTATGTTCCACCACTATATGGTGCCCGTTGCTGGCCAGGATGCTTACGGCATCCGGCGTTAAGGCAATCCGGTTTTCCTGGAAAGAGGTTTCTTTTGGAATACCAATGAATAAACGGGAATTTTTCTGCGGGATATCCAGCGTTTCCTCCATTGGTGAATAAGTAAAGCCAGCACTCACAACAGGTTTTTGCCTTTGCTCCATATTCGTGTGAAAATTGTTCAGTGAAATTACGTGATATTCAAAGATAAGCTATTTAAAGATTGCCCTTTCATAGTGTTATTGCGCTTTTATAACACGGAAAGGCGGCGGCGCTGATCGGGCAATACTTCCAGCTGCAGGTGCACGCTATCCGGCGGCAGCAGGCGGGTTACAATGCCGGGCCATTCAATAAAGCACACTGCATCCGGCTGGTACAGCGTATCTTCTATGCCGGCGGCAATGGCTTCATCTTCATCCCGCAGGCGGTAAAGATCCAGGTGGTAAATGGTATGCGCCTGGTTTTGCCCGTTATGATATTCATATTGGTTAATGATGGCAAAGGTAGGACTGGCCGTAGCATCTTCCACGCCTTTGGCGGCGCATAGCGCCTTGATAAAAGTGGTTTTGCCGGCGCCCATTTGCCCGTTCAGGGTAAATACCCGCGGGCTGCTAAAATGCGCCCAAAAATCCCGGGCAGTATCCGGTAGCTGGGCTTCAGTGAAGATCCATTCCATAATCAAAATTAGTAAATGTGCGGATATGCAGATATGCAAATGTGCAGATGAATGCCCGGCTAAAATCGGTTTTGCATTTTCGTTGCATTAATATTTTACCACCAAACCGCCACAGTTTCTAATTTTGTTGAGAGCGGTTTATTTACCATTAACAGAACAACATGGAAACGATCAGTTGCAAGGTAAAAGGGATGAATTGTACCAGTTGTGCGCTAACAGTATCCAAATACCTTGAAAATAAAGGTATGCAGGATGTGCAGGTGAGCTTTGCCACCGAGGATGTGAGCTTTAATATGCCCGGCCAGGGCGATCCCAAAATAGTGCTGAAAGGCATTAATGACCTGGGTTACCAGGTAGTAATGCCGGATGAGCAGGCCCCTGAGAACGCTTTTTTTAAAACACTCCGATTCAAATTCTTTACCTGCCTGGTATTTACCGCCCCCTTATTATTACATATGTGGGTAAGCTGGCCCTGGCTGCATAACCCGTGGGTACAGCTGGTATTGGCCACTCCCGTGTACGGGATAGGTATGTTGCATTTTGGCCGCAGCGCCTGGCGCTCGCTTACCAATGGCATGGCTAATATGGATGTGCTGATAACCCTGGGCGCCACCGCTGCCTATGGCTATAGCCTGGCCGGTACCCTGCAGCACCTGGGGCCGGATTACATGTTCTATGAAACAGCTGCCGCCATTATTACCCTGGTATTCCTGGGTAATTTGCTGGAGGAAAGATCCGTAAAGCAAACTACCACCGCCATTACCGCCCTGGCAAAAATGCAGGTAACCATGGCCCGCCTGATCGATGATAGTCACGGGCATGAGCATATCCGCGAAGTAGATAACCAAACCCTGCGCCCCGGCGACCGGGTGCTGGTGAACAGCGGTGATAAGATCCCCATGGATGGCACCATCTACTGGGGCGGCGGCACCATCAACGAATCCATGATCACCGGGGAAAGCACGCCGGTAAGCCGTAGCGAAAAAGACAAAGTAATTGGCGGCACTATCCTGGAAGATGGTACGCTGAAAATGTTTGTAACCGCCACCGGCAAGGATACGGTACTGTCTTATATTATAGAGCTGGTAAAGCAGGCGCAGGGCACCAAGCCGCCCATGCAACGGCTGGCAGACCGTATCAGCGCCATCTTTGTGCCGCTGGTATTAGGCATAGCGCTGTTCACTTTCCTGGGCTGGTGGCTCATAGGCCACACGACTGTTGTAAATGCCATGATGCGGAGTATAGCCGTACTGGTAATAGCCTGCCCCTGCGCCATGGGCCTGGCTACACCCGCTGCCGTAATGGTAGGCCTGGGCCGCGCTGCTAAAAACGGCATACTCATAAAAGGCGCCCAAACGCTGGAAGCCTTTCGCAGCATACGTTATGTGGTATTTGATAAAACCGGTACCCTTACTACCGGCAAGCTGCAGCTAAGCAGCTACCGTTTTTTTGATATGCCGGAAGAAGATTTTAAGAAAGTAGTATACAGCCTGGAAAAATATTCCTCCCATCCTATTGCCCGCTCAATTACTGCACAATGGAAAGGCCTGGGCGAGGTGCAATTGCAGCAGGTGCGCGAATACAAGGGCCGCGGTATGCAGGCGCAGGATAAGGAAGGTAACCAGTGGCAGCTGGGCTCTTTTATTATGGCGCAGCAAGCCACACAGGACGACAGCCATAACATTTACCTGCTCCGCAACGGGCAGCTGGCCGGCTGGATCGATTTTACGGATGAATTAAGACCCGATGCCGCCCGTGCCGTACAGGCCCTCAGGCAGGCCGGTTTACAGCCCGTGCTGCTCAGCGGCGATACGGCGCGTAAATGCCAGGAGCTGGCGCAGCAGGTTGGTATTGAAGAAGTGTATGCAGAACAAACCCCCGAACAAAAGCTGCAAAAAATAGATGCCTTTATGCAAACCGCGCCCGTAGCTATGGTGGGCGATGGTATTAATGATGCGCCGGCGCTGGCCCGCGCTACCATTGGTATTTCTCTGAGCGATGCTACGCATGTGGCCATGCAAAGCGCTAATGTAGTGCTGCTGAACGACAGCCTGGCCGCCTTACCGCTGGCACTGGGCCTGGGCCGGCATACTTATCTTACCATTAAGCAAAACCTTTTCTGGGCCTTTGCCTATAACATAGTGGCCATACCGGTAGCGGCTTTAGGCATCCTGAACCCCATTGTAGGCGCAGGGGTAATGGCGGTATCGGACATAGTGCTGGCGGTAAATTCCGTAAGGTTGCGGTATAAGCGGGTCATGTAAGGTATTCCCCTTTTTTCTCTTTCTTTGCAACCGTGAGCACACCTGCTTCCATATTACAGCAATACTGGGGTTATGCCCAGTTCCGTCCTTTACAGGAAGATATTATCCAATCTATATTAGCCGGGCAGGATACGCTGGCCTTAATGCCTACGGGCGGTGGTAAGTCCATTTGCTTCCAGGTGCCGGCCCTGTTGCAGGAAGGGGTGTGCCTGGTGATTACCCCGCTTATTGCCCTTATGCGCGACCAGGTGGCCAACCTGCAGCGCCGCGGTATTTCGGCGGTGGCTATTTATGCGGGCCTTACCAATAAAGAGGTGGAGCAGGTGCTGGAAAACGCGCGGCGCGGACAATATAAATTCCTGTATGTATCGCCGGAAAGGCTGCAGGGCCGCCGTTTCCTGGAGTATTGCGATGGTATGCCCGTGAACCTACTGGCTGTGGATGAGGCGCATTGTATTTCCCAATGGGGATACGATTTTCGTCCGGCTTATTTACAGATAGCCACTATCCGCAGCTATTTCCCCAAAGTGCCGGTGCTGGCGCTTACTGCTTCCGCTACGCCTAAGGTACAAACAGATATCTGCGATCAGCTGCTGATGCAGCAGCCCAAAGTATTCACCAAAAGCTTTGCGCGGGCTAACCTTTCTTACAGCGTGCTGGAAGAAGAAAGCCGGCAGCACAAGCTGAAACACATACTGGATAAAGTGCCCGGCTGCGCCATTGTGTACTGCCGCAACCGTAAACGTACCCGCCAGCTGGCCGACCTGCTGCATTTACAGGGTATTTCCGCTGCGCACTACCATGCCGGTTTGCCGCCGGAAGAGCGTACGGCCCGGCAGGAATCCTGGATCAAAAATGAAGTGCGCGTAATGGTTTGTACCAACGCTTTTGGAATGGGTATAGACAAACCTGATGTACGCTTGGTGATCCACTACGATATGCCGGACAGCCTGGAGGCATACTACCAGGAGGCCGGCCGTGCCGGCCGTGATGAGCAGAAAGCCTATGCGGTGCTGTTATATAACGAGCCGGAGCTGGATGAGCTGCAGGAAAGGATTGCACAACAATATCCCACACTGCCGGAAATAAAACATATTTACCAGTGTATTATGAACTACCTGCAGGTGCCGGTAGGTAGCGCAGAAGGTCTGTATTTTGATTTTGACATCAATGAATTTGTAAAACATTTCCAGTTAAATATTACCACCACCTACAGCGCTATGCGCATACTGGAGCAGGAAGGTATTTTGCAGCTGAGTGAAAGTGTGTACCTGCCTTCCCGCGCTATGTTCATCACCGACCGGGAAACGCTATATGCTGTAGGGGAAACGCAGCCCGCGCTGGACCCGCTTATAAAAGCATTGCTGCGCACCTACGAAGGTATTTTTGATATTGAAGTACGGGTATTTGAAAAGCAGCTGGCCCGTATTTTACGCCTGCAGGAAGAGCAGGTAACAGAAAAGCTGCAGCAGCTGCACCAGCGCGGCATTATCTTATACCGGCCTAAAAAGGATGAACCGCAGCTTTGTTTTTTGCAGGAGCGCTTGCAGGCGCAGTACCTGCGCGTGAATATGGAGCGTGTAGAAGAACGCAAACGTACTTATACAGAAAGGCTGCACGCCATGTTCCGTTATGTACGCAACCGGCAAACCTGCCGTACACAAGCGCTGGTAGCCTATTTTGGGGAAGATGAGAATAAGGACTGTGGTATTTGCGATATCTGCACCGCCCGTAAGCGAAAGCCGGTGAGTGAAACGGAATTTGAGCGTATAGCCGCATTAGTTATAGAACAGCTGCAGCTGCCTATGCACCTGCCCTTGCTGCTGAAACAGCTGCCCGGTATAGAAGAAGACCGTATTTTAGATGTACTGCAATTCCTGGTGTCAGAAGAAAAAGTAACCCGTGATAAAGATGGAATATTAAAGATGAGGTGATGTGCCAGCACATCACCTCATCTGCATATTTATTAAAGATCTATTGCTTTTCTTTCTTTACTGCTCTGGAACGCCGCTTCAATAATTTTTATGATCCGCAAGCCATCAGCCGCAGGAACCGGGTTCTTGGCGCCATTTACCAATGCATCATACACATCCTGGTAATAGTTCAGGTAGTTGCCGGTAGGTGAGGGCAGGAACTGTTTTATAACTTTCCCGTCTTTCTCCGTGTGCAGCAGGCCCCATTCATGGATGCCTTCCTCGCCCCAGCCCGGGCTGTTAGGCAGCAAACCTCTTTGCAGCTGCGCTTCCTGCACATCTGCCTTGGTTTTAATGAAAGAGCCTAAACGGCCATGGAACTGGTACGAGGGCATGGGCTCCCTTACCAGGTAGCTGGTATGCAGCCTTACGCGCATGTTGTCATAATAGAACACCAGCTCAAAATAATCATCCACTACAGATTCTTTGCGGATAATGCGGATATCGGCCCACAAACTTTTAGGCATGCCAAACAGCAGTAAAGCCTGGTCTATAATATGGGCACCCAGGTCGTATAACGCACCGGTACCGGGGTTCGCAGTTTCCTTGTGTTTTTTATAGCTGAGCTCTTCGCGGAAACGGTCGTAATGAATTTCTGCTTCCTGTATATCGCCTAACACACCGGATTGCACTACTTCAGTAATGATCTTATAATCGCTATCATAACGGCGGTTATGGAATACGCTTAAGAACAAACCTTTGGATTTGGCCAGCTCCATCAGCTCCTGTCCTTCTGCAGAAGTAACGGTAAAAGGCTTTTCTACAATTACGTTCTTGCCTGCTTCCAGCGCGGCTTTGGTATATGGGTAATGGGTATAGTTAGGCGTATTCACTACGATCAGGTCCAGCGAAGGATCCTGGATCATATCTTCTACACTCCTGTATACTTTTACGTTAGGATATTTTTCCCGGGCTAAATTCTTACTTCTTTCCACTACTGCTGCAAATTCAAATCCGGGGTGTACGTGTATAAAAGGTACGTGGAATATTGTTCCAGACATGCCATAAGAGCAAACGCCTGTTTGAATGATCCTATCCATATGGTAGTTGTTATTTAGCGATGGTTACCAAAATTGCTTTTCAGCTTTCGCTCCGTAAGATATAAAGGCAGGGCTGTAAAAACAAGTACCAGTAAAGTAGGCAGCAGTACAATGAGGCTATGCGTAGCTGTAATGGGCAGGCATAGCAGCGCCAGCACCAACAGGGCAATACCGCTATAAAAAAGCTGCTTACCGGCATATACCTGTGCAAAGTCCCAGGCCGCCTGGCTTTTCATGGAGCGCGGCGTACGATAACCCATCATCAAGCCGTTAATGCGTTTGGGAGGCTGCTTCCATAACCACAGTCCGCAGGGGATAAATATTAAACCGGTAACGCCTAATACGATCGTGAAAATATGATGGGTAAATTCCATAATAGCATCTTAAAACCAGCTGCCCTTTTTCTTACTTCTGCCGCCTAAGCCCAGGGCGCCTAACAGGCTGCGGGTAATTACGCTGGCAGCTGTACGGCCCACCTGCCTTGCTACGGGGCTATCCAGCACACTTTCCAGCACGCTCTTTTCTTCTTTGGGCCGGCCGGCTTTAGGAGCAGGAGCAGCCGCGGTTTTTTCTGCTGCTTCTTCCAGCTTAGCGGTTAGTATTTCATACGCGCTCTCGTTATCTATTTCCTGGTTGTATTTTTTAGCCAGCTTAGAGCCGCTTACAAGGCTGTCCATTTCTGTACCTGTTAATACATCCATCCGGGAGCGGGGCGAGATGAGCATGGTAGCAGCCAGCGGAGTAGGAGTACCTTTTTCATTCAGGCAGGTAATCAGCGCTTCACCAATACCGATCTGCGTAAGCAGCTCATCGGTTTTATAAAAATCAGATAAGGGATAGTTCTCTGCGGTTTGTTTAATGGCCTTACGGTCATTGGCGGTAAAGGCGCGCAGGGCATGCTGCACTTTCAGGCCTAATTGCCCCAGTACGGAAGGCGGTACATCCATAGGATTTTGCGTACAGAAAAAGATGCCTACCCCTTTGGAGCGAATGAGCTTAATAATGGTTTCTATCTGCTGCAGCAGCGCGTCGCTGGCTTCCTGGAAAATGAGGTGCGCTTCATCAATGAACATTACCAACTTGGGCTTATCCATATCGCCTTCTTCCGGTAAGGTGGCATAGAGCTCTGCCAGCAGGCTAAGCATGAAGGTAGAGAAGAGTTTGGGCCGGTCCTGGATATCGGATACACGCACAATAGAGATCATGCCGCGGCCATCATCGCTGATCCGCAGCAGGTCATCCACCTCAAAGGATTTTTCACCAAAGAATAAACCGGCGCCCTGTTGTTCCAGCTCAATTACTTTACGTAAAATGGTGCCGGTAGAGGTAGTGGATATTTTCCCGTAGTCTTTTTCCAGCTCAGCCTTTCCTTCTGCAGCTACGTACTGCAGCACCTTTTTAAAATCTTTCAGGTCCAGCAGGGGCATTTTGGTGTCGTCGCAGTATTTAAAGATCATACCTACCAGGCCTGCCTGCGTATCATTCAGCTCCAGTATTTTGGATAATAATACCGGACCAAACTCACTAACGGTGGCGCGCAAACGGGCGCCTTTTTCCTGGCTCAGGCTCAGTAGTTCTGCAGGGTATGCAGCCGGCAACCACTGGCCGCCTATTTTCTGATAACGTTCTTCAATTTTAGGGTTACTGGCGCCGGCAGCTGCAATGCCGCTCAGGTCACCTTTTATATCCATCAGCAGCACCGGCACGCTGGCATCGCTTAAACCTTCTGCTATTACCTGCAGGGTTTTGGTTTTACCGGTACCGGTGGCGCCGGCAATTAAACCGTGCCTGTTCAATGTTTTCAGGGGAAGGTTCACATCTGCACCGCTCACTACTTCGCCATCCAGTATGGCGCAACCCAGTTTAAAATGTTCTCCCTTAAAGGTGTAGCCGCTTTTAATAGCTTCCAGGAAGGCTGCCTGATTTGCCATGGTGTATAAAATTTGCCTGAAAGATAGCTTAATTTTTTACAGTTAGTATAACCGGTTGACAGATAATAGACATTATCCTTAAGAGGATATTATTTATCGAAAAACAATAAAAATATTTTGTGTAATGATAAAAGGCTTTTATCTTCATTGTGAAATCAGATCAACTTAAAATTTAAAATACTTACTATGAAACACAGCCACGTAATGATGCTTCGCATGCTGTTCTGGGCATTGAATATTGTTATTACAGGTACATTACTTTTGTTTTTATATCCGGTGTTCTTAATGTCCCGCAACCTGCATCATGGTCCTTTGAGGACGGAATTGCTGATGCTTTTTTTAAGCGCCTTTTACTATGGAGGGCTGATCTATATATTGGTACTGCTCAATAAAATAACATTCCGGATCTTAAAAGGCCATGTGTATGACCTTTTTAATCTGCGTAACATGCGGCGTATTGGCTACCTGTTATTGCTGACGCCTGTTCCAAGTCTGTTGTTTGCATTGCTGTTAATAGCCGGTAGCAGAACAGAGGGCGGCATGGGGGTTATGATGTTCACCGATGGATTACTGAATTACTGGCCTTATTGTCTGTTGGGTGCAGGTGTATTGATAATGGCTGCCATCTACAAAAAAGGAATTACCTATAAACAGGAGCTGGAGCTAACCATATAATTATGCCGATTGTTGTAAACCTGGATGTGATGCTGGCTAAGCGTAAAATGTCGCTCACAGCTTTAAGTGAACGGGTAGGCATTACCATTGCCAACTTAAGCGTGCTGAAAAGCGGTAAAGCGAAGGCCATCCGTTTTTCCACCCTGGAAGAGATCTGTAAAGTATTACACTGCCAGCCGGCAGATATATTGGAGTATGTAGGGGAGAAGGAGCTGGCGGAAAGGAAGCTAATTTAATGTGCTTATATGCCAATGTGCTGATCAGACTAAATGAAAGATTTCACTTCAATCATTCTTACCAGCACATTGGCCTATTAGCACATTAATCAATTAATTACAGGTCTTCCTCTCTTTCCAGCATCAATATAGCGCTTTGAGGTACTATAAAGTATTTATCGCCCTGGTACACTACCTCAGTAGAGCCACTGATCAGGAAAATAGCCAGATCGCCTTCTTTGGCCTGTAAAGGAATATATTTTACTTTTTCTTCTTCCGGTTTCCAGGATTCCGTTTCCTCTGCAGGTACCGGTATGGCATAACCCGGGCCGGTTTTGATCACATAACCTTGCTGCACTTTTTCCCGTTCTCCTACGCCGGGCGGCAGGTATAACCCGCTGTCGGTGCGTTCATTAGGTTGGGAAGGTTTAATCAGCACGCGATCGCCTACTACGATCAGCTTCTTCAATTTATTATCGGGTGTGAGATGTATAGCCATTTGATTTGCTCTTTTCAGACCAGGGTATATCAAATTGCGTGCAGGAGGGAACGAGAGTGCCATTGTGGCACTAAACTAAATTTCATTCAACGCAAACACGTTTTCTGTCCTGATTCCTCGTTCTGTTTGCTGCAGGGTACAGCACTCCACTTTCGGATCGTGCTCAAAGAACAGGATGTACTTGTTATCCAATGCTTCCTGTAAAAAACTTTTCTTTTCCTGCAGGGTGGTAAGGGGAAACATGTCATACGCCATCACATAGGGAATAGGCAGGTGGCCTATGGAGGGCAGCAGGTCTGCCATGTAAAGGAGGGTCTGATCTTTATAACGGATCTGCGGAAGCATCATGGCATCGGTATGGCCATGCACAAAACGGACTGCTATATTTTCACTGAACTTAATACCGTCCTGCTGATCAATAAATTGCAGCTGGCCGCTTTCCTGGATGGGTAAAATATTTTCTTTCAGGAAAGATGCTTTTTCCCGCTCATTGGGTTCTGTAGCCCATTTCCAGTGATCGGGATTGCTCCAGTAAACAGCATTTTTAAAGGCGGGCGCCAGCTTATCGCCCTCACGGATAATACTGCCACCGCAGTGGTCAAAATGTAAATGCGTCAGGAATACATCGGTGATATCGTCCCGGTGAAGGCCGTGTGCCGCCAGGGAGCTGTCCAGCGTGGCATTGCCATGCAGATAGTAATAGCTGAAGAATTTTGCATCCTGTTTATTGCCAATACCGGTGTCAACCAGTATCAGCCGGTTGCCTTCTTTAATAAGCAGGCAGCGCATGGCCCAGGTACACATGTTATTATCATCAGCGGGGTTCAGCTTATGCCAGATGCTTTTAGGCACTACGCCAAACATGGCCCCGCCATCCAGTTTAAAAAATCCTGTATCTATTGTGTAAAGTTCCATTGATAATTAATAATTAAGTATTAATAATTAATCTCTACTGCACGTGAATAATGAAGGTACGTTAAATGCAGTATCTTATTTCACGCAGGATCCCAATATTAATTCTCAGTTCTTCATTATTAATTCTTTCCGCTGCTTCAGCAGCGCAGAGATGATCCAGCCTAAACCAATGGCAAAGAACACCATCAGGGCCAGTACGGAGTTACGCATGCTGCCGGTCAGCTCTTCAATATAGCCAAAGCTGAACATGCCTACCACAATAGCCAGCTTTTCCGTTACATCATAATAGCTGAAGAAAGAGGTAGTATCTTCTGTTTCGGGCATCAGCTTAGCGTAGGTTGAACGGCTCAGGGATTGCACGCCGCCCATTACAATACCTACTGCAACGGCCAGTATATAAAAATCAGTAGCGGTTTGCATACGGTAACCGGCTACACAGATACATAACCAGAACACTATAACGCCGATCAATACACGCAGGTTCCCGAATTTGCCGGAAAGCTGCGCTATACCCCAGGCGCCAAATACCGCTACCAGCTGTATAACCACTACGGCTATGATCAGGTTGGTGGAGGGGAGGTTCAGCTCCTTTCTGCCAAACAGTGTAGCGGCCAGCATTACGGTTTGCACACCCATGCTGTAAAAGAAAAAACCGCGCAAAAAGCGTTTTAACACCGGCATCAGCTTTACCTGTGCATACACTTTCCGCAGCTCAGAGAAACCTTCCTTAAAAGCGCCGCCATAATGTGTTGGCACGGTGGCTTTGGATGCCGGTAAACGGCTGAGGCTAAACAACGCAAAACCCAGCCACCAGATGCCTACTAACAGAAAGGTTACCCTTACCGGTGTAGCGCCCGTTAATCCAAAAGGGTGTACGGCTACCAATACAAATCCTATAAGCTGCAAGATCACGCTGCCAATATACCCCAGCGCAAAACCCTTCGCGCTTATACGGTCGCGGTCTTCAGGAGCAGCTATTTCCGGTAAATAGGAATTATAGAACACCAGGCCGCCGCAATACCCTACAGTGGCCAGCAGAAAGCAAATGGTGCCGTATTCTACATTATCGCCATAAAATAAAAACAATGCGCTGCAGGCCACGCTGCCCAGCAAGGTAAAGCTGAACAGGAAATTCTTTTTATTACCGCGGGTATCTGCAATAGAGGACAGTATGGGCGATAGTAATGCAATTAACAAATAAGCTGCTGCTGATGCATAATCATACAAAGCAGAGTTTACAAATTTCATCCCGAAGAAAGGAATGATCTCGCTCTTAAAATGATCTTTGGTAACTTCTGTAAAGTAAATAGGGAAAAAGGTGGTGGTGATCACCAGGTTGTAAACAGAATTGGCCCAGTCATACATGGCCCATCCGTTGATCACTTTTTTGCTGGCTGTCTGCATAGTAATTACGAATTGTCAATTACGAATTACGAATTGTGTGTAGTGCGTGAAGTATGTGCCTCAGAAGAGTTATAAATTACCAGTTACAAATATGCTCATCTTCCCAACATATCCACCCCATTCGTAATTAAATAATTCGTAATCCCCTATTTGTAATCTACGATCTGGATCCGTTCCGGGCACATATAATATTCCTGCTCATCATTAGAGCTTACGATCAGCATGCGCTGCCCGCAATATTGCTCAATTAAATGCTGGTACAGCTGTACGCCGGCAACATCCAGGTTGGTGCAGGGCTCGTCCAGCAACAGTACCGGCACATCGGAAAAAATGGCCAGCGCCAGCTTAATACGCTGTTTCATGCCGGAAGAAAAATAACGGAGCTGCTTGTCCATCGATTTTTCCAGGCCTACCATACCCGCTATTTCCTTTTCTGTGATACCTGGCAGCAGCGTTTTAAACTGCACATGGAATTGTATGATCTCTGCCAGGGTAAATTCTTCTATAAGCTCAAGATAGGGTGCTGCAATAGCACAATAGCGGAAAAACGCATCGTTCTCGATGGGCTTTTCCGCTATGCTATAAGTAACGGTACCTTCATTATGATGCAGGTGACCGCTGATAACCTGTAATAAAGTAGATTTTCCTGATCCGTTAGGCCCCAGGATGGCATAACGCCCGCTATCCCTGAATGTAAAGGATATACGACGGAAGATCCAGTCGTAATTAAAGCGCTTGCCTGCCTGGTTAAGCGATATCGTCATTGTTACGGGTGGTATAACCTTTCATCACACCCCGGCCGGAATCGCGTATAAAGGAAAGGATCTCATCCCGTTCGTCCGTAGCCGGAAATTCGGCTTCTATGATGCTGATGGCTTTTGATACATTGTAGCCTTTCACAAATATTACGCGGTAAATATCCAGGATGTGATTGATCTTTTCCAGGGAAAAACCGCGGCGTTTCAATCCGATTGAATTTACGCCCACGTAGGAGAGAGGCTCGCGCGCTGCCTTTACATAAGGCGGCACATCCTTGCGCACCAGCGAACCGCCGGTTACAAAGGCATGATCGCCTATCTGGCAAAACTGGTGCACGGCCACCATACCTGCCAGCACCACGTAATCACCTACGGTGATATGGCCTGCCAGGGTAGTATTATTAGAGAAAATGCAGTTGTTGCCAACTTCACAATCATGCGCAATATGGCAGTAAGCCATGATCAGGCAATTCTTGCCAATGGTGGTTTTCCACCGGTCTTTGGTACCACGGTTAATGGTCACAAATTCACGGATAGTGGTGTTATCACCTATTTCTACCGTGGTGTCCTCCCCTGCAAATTTCAGATCCTGTGGAATGGCGGATATAACGGAGCCCGGGAAAATGCGGCAGTTCTTGCCGATGCGGGCGCCTTCCATAATGGTAACATTGGAACCTATCCAGGTGCCATCCCCGATCTCCACGTTCTTGTGAATAACGGTGAACGGATCAATTTTTACATTAGGCGCAACTTTGGCGTCCGGGTGAATGTACGTAAGCGGGTGGATCATGCTTATTTGCCTTCTCTAGTTTTAATGATTTGTGCTACCAGGTCAGCCTCAGTGACAACCTTGTTACCGACAAATACGGTACCCCGCATTTCCACAATACCCCGCCTGATAGGGCTCAGCAGCTCCATTTTCAGGATCAGGGTATCACCCGGCAATACTTTTTGTTTGAATTTACAGTTGTCTATTTTCAGGAAGTAGGTATCATAGTTCTCGGGATCAGGCACCGCGTTCAGGGCCAGTATGCCGCCGGCCTGTGCCAGGGCTTCTATCTGCAGCACACCGGGCATTACCGGGTTACCGGGAAAGTGGCCCTGGAAAAAATATTCATTGAACGTTACGTTCTTGATGCCCACTACCTGGGTATCCGTAAGGTCTATGATCTTATCCACCAACAGGAAAGGATAGCGGTGGGGCAGTGTTTTTTCTATGCGGCGCAGGTCAAAAATGGCAGGCTGGTTGGGATCATAGGTAGGAATGTCCCGTACGTGCTTGTTCTTTTTGATATACTGCTTGATCTTTTTTGCAAACTCCACATTGGAGGCATGTCCCGGGCGGTTGGCAATGATATGCGCCTTAATAGGAAAACCTACCAGGGCCAGATCACCCACCACATCCAGCAGCTTATGCCGGGCCGGTTCATTAGGGAAACGCAGCTGTATATTATTCAAAATGCCTTCACGCTGTACTGAGATCTTTTCACGCTGAAAAGCCTTGGCCAGGCGCTGCAGCTCTTCTTCCGTTACCGGGCGGTCTACTACCACAATTGCATTATTGATATCCCCGCCCTTGATCAGGTTCAGAGATAGCTGGTATTCCAGCTCATGCAGGAAGCAGAAGGTGCGGCAGGGCGCTATTTCCTTACTGAACTCCTGCAGGCCTTTTAAGTTGGCGTGCTGGGTGCCCAGTACGGGTGAGTTAAAATCTATAAGGCAGGTAATGCGGTAGTCAACAGCGGGCAATGCCACCATTTCTACTTTCTTTACCTCGTCGTAATAAGAGATGTTGGTATCTAAGGAATAATAGATCTTTTTAGCATCCTGCTGCTGGGCGCCTACTTCATCTATCACTTCCACAAACGGCTGGGCGCTGCCATCCATAATGGGTACTTCCGGGCCATTCAGCTCTACCAGCACGTTATCTATACCAGTGCCGGCCAGGGCTGCCATAATATGCTCTATGGTGCTTACGCGGGCGCCGTTATGTTCCAAAGTGGTGCTGCGGGTGGTGTCTACTACATAGTCCACATCCGCTTTTACTACAGGTTGTTCCGGGAGGTCTATACGCTGGAACTTAATACCAAACCCGGGAGGGGCCGGTTTCAGGGTCATATTTACTTGCGCTCCCGTATGTAAACCAACACCCGATATGGTTACAGGTCCTTTAAGTGTATGTTGGTTCTGCGACTCTAAATTTTCCATCATATTGTTTTACTGTTAACTAAATCCTTCAAACCCCTTCCCGCTCGGAGAGAAGTTGTTTTACCATGTCTTCCAGCTCCTTTACCCTTTTTTCAAGGTCCGGCAAATTTCTAAAAATTGCCTGACTTTTCAGCGAACTTTTATAATCGAACGCCGGGGAGCCTGTCAGAGAGGTGTTTGGATTAGAGATGGATTTGGACAAGCCGCTCTGTGCATTTATTTTGGTATTATCTGCTATGTGTATGTGGCCTACCATACCTACCTGCCCGCCTATTACGCAGTTCTGGCCTATTTTGGTGCTGCCGGAAACCCCTGTCTGGGCGGCAATTACCGTATTGGTGCCTATGTCTACGTTATGGGCTACCTGTATCAGGTTATCCAGCTTTACGCCCTGGCGTATAACGGTAGAGCCCATGGTAGCGCGGTCTATGGTAGTATTAGCGCCTATTTCCACGTCGTCATGGATCACTACATTGCCTATTTGCGGTACTTTTTTGTAGGAACGGTCTTCCTGGGGGGCAAAGCCAAACCCGTCGCCGCCAATTACGCAGCCGGCATGTAAGATTACCCGTTTGCCCAGCACACAGTTATCATACACCTTTACGCCCGGGTAGATGGTAGAATCGTCATTTACGATCACATTATCGCCCAGGTATACGCCCGGGTAGATCTTTACATTATTACCCAGCACTACATTTTCACCCAGGTACGCAAACGCACCTACGAAAACATTAGCGCCTAATTTTACTGAGCTTGGAATATAGGAAGGTTGTTGTATGCCTGTTTTGTTGCCCACCATTTGCTTGTACTTTTCCAGCAGCAGCGCAAAGCTGCTGTAGGCATCCTTTACCCGTATGAGCGTGGGTTTCACGGTGCCTTCGATCACCAGGCTTTCATTCACGATCAGGATAGATGCCTGCGTGCTATATATAAATTCTTCGTATTTAGGATTGGCAATAAAGCTGAGCATTCCATTGCCGGCCTCTTCTATTTTGGCAATGTTGCTCACTTTAACGTCCGGGTTTCCCTCCAGCTTACCATCTAACATGGTAGCTAATTGTACTGCGCTAAACTGCATAGTTAAAAGTTATAAAAGTTACCCTCACCGGATTGTATAAAGTTATTCTTTAACATTTTAATTCCTTATAAAACGTTGCTTACCTACATTTTTGGATGACAAATGTAGAATTTTTTTACGGGTATAGCCAATGTATGGCTTACCAGGGCATTGTCTATGGAGGAAATATCTTTCACCGTTCCATCCTTAAAAAGGATGTTGATCTGTTCATCCTTGATATTATACGCTCTTAAGCTGGCAGTTCCCGAAAATACCAGGTAGTCCAGCTCATTGCCTTCCAGGCCCCATTTCCGCTGTACCTGATTCTTCAGCACGGCTATCGCATCATCCTCAAATACCTCATTACTCAATATACATTTCAACAAATTCCTGTTTATCAGCCAGTTGCACAAAAGCGACAGTACCTTATCCTCATGCTGCGCCCATACTTTTATGGCGCCCATGATATCATAGTCATCCAGCAAACAGAATTGTTGCAGACAGGCCGGTTCCTGCTCAAAATTACTGGCCGTAATGGTATGATACAGAAAGTATTGCAACGGAGGAGAAGCAAACAGGTCTACTCCCTTTAGCGCTAATTCCTTTGCCCGTACCAGGATCTTCACCAACATATTCTCCGCGCTGAGCACCGTTTTGTGCAAATACACCTGCCAATACATCAAGCGCCGCGCCACAATGAACTTCTCTATCGAATAAATGCCTTTTTCCTCCACCATCAACTCCCCGTTATGTACGGTCAGCATTTTAATGATCCGGTCATAGCCAATTACGCCTTCTGATACGCCGGTATAAAAACTATCCCGGTTCAGGTAATCCATCCGGTCTACATCTAACTGGCTGGAAACCAATTGATGCAGGAACTTTTTATGATAGCGGTCATTAAATATTTCCAGTGTAAGGCTCAGCGCTCCATTCATCTGCCGGTTCAGGTCCTCCATCAGCCAGCGGCCAATAGCCTCGTGCGATACCCCTTCTATAATGCCGTGCTCCAGTGCGTGTGAATACGGTCCATGCCCTACATCATGCAACAGAATGGCCATCCTGGCCGCTACCTCCTCTTCCTCCGTGATCGCTATCCCCTTCCCTTTCAGCTCCTGCAGGGCGCAGCTCATCAGGTGATAAGCGCCCATACTATGGTGAAAGCGCGTATGCATGGCACCCGGGTACACCAGGTGCGCCAGGGCCATTTGGTGTATACGCCGCAACCGCTGGTAGTACGGATGGGAGATGAGGTTAAAGATCAACGGATGATCTATTGTTATAAAACCATACACCGGGTCGTTTACAATCTTCCGCTTACGCTCCGTCATTGTATTATAAGCTCTTTGCTGATATACAAAGCTACAGTTTCAATCGGTAACTTTTTCTAATGTATAGACGATTAATGAATAAATCACCCCTACATGTTACTGTGGCTAAGATCCATTTTTTATGAGAGGCCTCTGCTAACAGCCATACAATGGCCTGACCGGCCATTCTGAATAGAACGTTTAAAGCGCAGAAAGTTTATTGGCCCGGGCCGGAATTTCACTATTTTAACAAAACTTTTAATATGTTGCGCGGCAATGAACTATGCTAGCCGGATGGTCCTGGTGTTATGGCATGGCGTCAAACCTTAAAAGGCCGCTGCTCCTGTAAAAGTGGAACTACCTGGTAGCAGGATCCAAAGAGCTAAAAGCATTGCTTTAAATAAAAGCGCTGCAAGGCAATCTTATGTTTTAACAATTCGTTGATAGTGCCGGGGAATGATTTTTGCCTGAAATAAGGTTAAATTGTTCCGGTTTGCGGTACTTACCAGCTGCAATTTTCCATTTCCTTACACTGTCAATAATTGTACATGAGCCAAATAAATATACTTTGGGTAGATGATGAAATAGAATCTTTGAAATCACAGATCATGTTCCTGGAAAATAAGGGCTACAAGGTATCGGCCCTTACCAACGGATATGATGCGCTGGAATTTCTGAAAGAGCAGGTAGTGGATGTGGTGCTGCTGGATGAATCGATGCCAGGTATTACCGGCCTGGAAACGCTGGGAAAAATTAAGGAAATAGATCAGCAGATCCCCGTGGTAATGATCACCAAGAACGAGGCGGAGAATGTGATGGACGATGCCATTGGCAGCCAGATCACAGACTACCTTATAAAACCTGTGAACCCAAACCAGGTGCTGCTTTCCCTGAAAAAGATCATAGATAATAAACGCCTGGTGGCAGAAAAAACCACCATTGCATACCAGCAGGAATTCCGCTCCCTGTTCATGGCGCTAAGCTCTAACCCCGACCAGCAGGAGTGGATGGACATTTACAAAAAGCTGGTGTACTGGGAAATAGAAATGAGTAAGGCTAACAGCCCTGAGATGCTGGAAGTGTTCAACACACAAAAGGCCGAAGCCAATACGGAATTTGCCAAGTTCATAAGCCGTAACTATGCCGATTGGGTGCAGCCCAAGGCTAAAGGAGCGCCTGTTATGTCGCACACCCTGTTCCGCGATAAAGTAGTGCCTAACCTGGATCCCGAAGTATCTAACTTTTTTATACTGATAGATAACCTGCGCTATGACCAGTGGAAGGCTATCCTGCCCATTTTCCAGGAATCTTTCCGCCTGGTGGAAGAGGATAGTTTTTACAGCATACTCCCTACCTCCACCCAATACAGCCGCAACGCCATTTTTGCCGGTATGCTGCCGGTGGATATTGAAAGCAAATTTCCTGTGCAGTGGAAGAATGATGATGAGGAAGGAGGAAAGAACCTGTATGAGGAAGAGTTTTTTGCCGCCCAGCTGGCGCGTTTGAAAATGGACGAACGTTTTTCCTACACCAAGGTTATTAATCATAATGATGGGCAGCACCTGGTGAACAACGTGCATAATATGCTCAACTACCCGCTGAACGTGATCGTTTACAACTTTGTGGATATGATGAGCCATGCCCGTACGGAGATGGAGGTGCTGAAAGAGCTGGCTGGCGACGAAACCTCTTACCGCTCCATTACTACCAGCTGGTTTGAGCACTCGCCCCTGCACCAGGCCCTGAAACGCATTGCTGATAAGAAGATCAACCTTATTATAGCTACAGACCATGGCAGTGTACGGGTAAAAACGCCTGTTAAGGTGATTGGCGATAAGCAAACTACTACCAACCTGCGCTATAAGCACGGGCGTAACCTGAACTACGATCCTAAAGAGGTGCTGGCCTTCCGCGACCCGCGGGAAGCAGGCTTGCCCAAGCCGAATGTAAACTCATCGTATATATTTGCCCGTGAGGATGGCTATCTGTGCTATCCCAACAATTACAACTACTTTGTAAATTATTACCGTAATACCTTCCAGCACGGCGGCATTTCCCTGGAGGAGATGATTGTGCCGGTGGCGAGGCTGGTAAGTAAATAACGTGCTAATTTGCTGATGTGCTAATGTGCTGGCCTATGCTGAGAGCTATAAAATCAGCACATTAGCATATTAGCACATCAGCACATTAATATTTATTTTTGCAGGATGAACATTAAAATCACACCCAATAACCTTACCCGCCTGGAAAAGGTCTTTGATGAGGCCAAGTATGTGCTTCGTTTTGAGAAAGGTACCTTTACCTCGGGGTATTGTGTGTTGGAACATAAGAAGGTGGTGGTGATCAATAAGTTCCTGAACCTGGAAGGGCGCATCAATACTTTGCTGGACATATTGGGCAGCCTGCAGCTGGATTCCACGATGCTTAGCCCCGAATCGGCCAAGCTGTACCAGCAGGTGCAGAACAATAAGAATATTGCTGACGCAGAAAACCCCGGCACGCCGGAACAGTTGCCACCTTCAGAAGAACAATCCGCAGAATGAAGATCACTTTTCTTGGAACAGGCACCTCGCAGGGGGTACCGGTTATTGCCTGTAATTGCCGGGTATGCACTTCCCCTGACAAAAAAAATACCCGCCTGCGCAGTAGTATCCTGGTTGAATCTGAAATAGGAAATATTGTAGTAGATACCACGCCGGATTTCCGCTACCAGATGTTGCGGGCACAGGTAAAACACCTGGAAGCTGTGCTTATTACCCATTCTCATAAAGATCATATAGCCGGTATGGACGACATACGGGCCTTCAACTATTTTCAGCAAAAGCCCATTGATATTTACGCTACTGATTTTTCGCAGAATGCCATCATGCGGGAATTTGCCTATGCTTTTGCAGATTTTAAATATCCCGGAATCCCGGAGCTGAACCTGCAAACCATTACAGACGAGGCTTTCAGCGTAAAAGGCTTTCCCATTATACCCATACAGGTTATGCACCACAAAATGCCGGTGCTGGGTTTCCGCTTTGGTGATTTTACCTACATTACGGACGCCAATTTTGTAGCCGATGAGGAAAAGGAAAAGATTATAGGCTCCAAAGTGCTGGTGCTGAACGCACTGCGTAAGGAAAAACATATCTCCCACTTTACCCTGGACGAAGCCATAGCCCTGGCACAGGAGCTGCAGGTGCCCCAGGTATATTTTACCCACATTAGCCACCAGCTTGGCCTTCACGAAGAAATAAATGCAGAGCTGCCGGCCGGTATGGCGCTGGCATATGACGGGCTGGAGGTGGGGTAGAGAGGACCCTTAACTCCGGATTAACTTCCCCTCATCCCATCAACTCCTAACTTGGCATCTTTTTATGGAAAAAAGATCGCTGCGGGAATACTTTACCTTCACCAAAAGAGAGCGTACCGGTATTATTGTGCTGCTGGCACTCATTGGACTATGCCGCTGTATACCGCTGTTATGGGAAGCATACGCCCCCATAACAGTGAATACCGACAGCAGCTTTCTTACAGAAGTGGCTGCATTTGAGCAGCAGCTAAAAGCGGCTGATACACCTGTGCAACGCACTTTTTCATATAACCGTAACCGGTATCCCCAAAAATGGGACCGGCCGGCAAATGCCTACCAGCACAGCTTTCACAGGGATAGCCCGTATGTGCGCAAAACATTTACACCCTTCCCGCCCCGATCGGCACGCAAGCCGGTAGTGGTGGATATTAATACCGCAGATTCCAGCGCCTGGGAGGCACTGCCGGGTGTTGGCCCGGTATTGGCAGCACGTATTGTCCGCTTCCGCGACAGGCTGGGAGGTTTTTATGCCATTACGCAGGTGGCAGAAACCTATGGCTTGCCGGATAGCACGTTTAAAAAAATTCAACCGTCGCTGCGTGCGGATAATGTTTCTCTAAAAAAAGTAGATATCAACAAGATGGATGAGCAATCTTTGGCGCAACATCCATATATACGCTATAAACTGGCCCGGCTTATAACCCGCTATCGCAGTGTGCACGGGCCTTTTAGCCAACCGGAGGCGCTTAAGAACATTCCATTGGTAGATGATAGTATTTATCGTAAACTTGAGCCGTATATTAGCTACTAGCTTTTAGCCGTTAGCTGTTAGTAAAAAGCTAACAGCTAAGATCTATCAGCTAACAGCACCAAAACCTAAACCCCCTAATATGGATTTTCAGCTATCGGAAATGCAGCAACAGATTGCGAAAGTGATCCGCGATTTTGGAAAAACGCATATACAACCCCACGTTATTGACTGGGATGAAGCACAGGAGTTTCCACGGCCCCTGTTCACACAGCTGGGAGAGCTGGGCCTTATGTCCGTACTGGTCCCGGAAAAATACAATGGCAGCGGGTTGGGATACCCGGAATATGTAACTGTTATCAGCGAAGTGGCTAAATTCTGCGGCGCCATTGGCTTAAGCGTGGCAGCGCATAACTCCCTTTGCACCGGGCACATTTTACAATTTGCCACAGAAGAGCAAAAACAGCGTTACCTCCCCAAACTGGCTACTGCAGAGTGGATTGGCGCCTGGGGCTTAACGGAGCCCAACACCGGCTCAGATGCTATGAATATGAAGTGCGTGGCTAAACAGGATGGCGATCACTGGGTATTGAACGGCACAAAAAGCTGGATCACGCATGGTAAAAGCTGCGATGTAGCCGTAGTAATAGCCCGTACCGGCGAAGTGCGCGACAGCCACGGCATGACGGCATTTGTGGTAGAAAAAGGCACGCCGGGGTTCAGTGGCGGCAAAAAGGAAAACAAGCTGGGCATGCGTGCTTCAGAAACCGCAGAAATGATCTTTGACAATTGCCGTGTTCCGGCAGCTAACATACTGGGTGAGGTAGGAGAGGGCTTTATACAATCCATGAAAGTGCTGGATGGCGGCCGTATTTCCATTGCCGCCCTTTCCCTGGGCATTGCCAAAGGCGCGTATGAAGCGGCGTTGAAATATGCACAGGAGCGCCACCAGTTTGACCAGCCCATTGCCAATTTCCAGGGCATTTCATTTAAGCTGGCCGATATGGCTACACAGATAGAAGCGGCAGAAATGCTGACCATGCAGGCTGCTGATCTGAAACAGCGCGGGCAAAAATGCACCAAACAGGCTGCCATGGCTAAGTATTACGCCTCTGAAGTAGCCGTTAGAACGGCTAATGATGCAGTGCAGATCTTTGGCGGCTACGGCTATACCAAAGACTTCCCCGTAGAAAAATATTACCGCGATGCAAAGCTGTGCACCATTGGAGAAGGCACCTCCGAGATACAAAAAATTGTGATTGCACGCGAAGCACTGAAGGGGTAATTAATAATTAAGAATGAATAATTAATAATCATAAGGCCGTACTGCGGCTGCCTGAAATAGTTAAGTCCTGCGGGTCTATAGCCCGTCAGGACTTTTTTTATTGAGGGATCAATTAAGGCACATTCCATCATCTTAATTATTTAACACGCTCCAACGCCATCACGGCAGCTCCTTACAGCCGCGCAGTACGGCCCTGTTATATTCATTCTTAATTATTTAACAGGCACCAATCCCTTTCTGGTAAACACTTACAGCCCTGCACTTCAAACTATTAATTATAAATTATTCATTATTAATTATCTTGGTTGTAGCAATATAAGTTCCTATGAGTTTTGAAGAAAAATTACAGCAGTATTTTCCAACTACGGAAAATGATATACCGGCAGAATACCAGCTGCCGGCAGAGATCCATCAGCGGGAGTATTTGTCTGGTGGTGAAATGAAACAATGGAGTGGCGATGTACATACTGTAGTATCTCCCCTGGGCATCCGCACGGCCAATGGCCTGGAGCGTAAGGTAATAGGCTCCTACCCCTTATGCAGCGCCAAAGAAGCCATGGCTTCCTTAGATGATGCGCTGGCTGCATACGATGAGGGACGCGGTGAATGGCCTACCATGCCGGTGGCTGAGAGAATAGCCTGCGTTGAAAAATTCACCGGTAAAATGATTGAGCGTAAGACAGAAGTTGTAAAGCTCATCATGTGGGAAATAGGTAAATCCTATGCAGATTCCCTGAAGGAATTTGACCGCACGGTAGAATACATACATGCTACTATTGATGCGCTGAAAGAGCTGGACCGCAATTCTTCCCGCTTTGAGATCCAGCAGGGCATTATCGGGCAGATACGCCGTTCTCCTCTGGGCGTAGTATTATGTATGGGGCCCTTTAACTACCCGTTAAACGAAACGTTCACTACGCTGATACCGGCGCTCATAATGGGTAATACCCTGCTTTTCAAACCTCCGAAGCACGGAACCTTATTGCATTATCCACTGCTGGAAGCATTCCGCACCTGCTTTCCTAAAGGTGTAGTAAATACTATTTACGGCCGTGGTAATGTGATCGTACAGCCGTTAATGGAAACTGGAAAGATCAATGTATTAACGCTGATAGGTTCCAGCAAGGTGGCTAACCAGCTGAAGAAAATGCATCCCAAGGTAAACCGCCTGCGGGCTATACTGGGGCTGGATGCCAAGAACGCCGCTATTGTTACGGATAAGGCAGATATTGACCTGGCAGTAAAAGAATGCGTGTTAGGCTCTTTATCGTTTAATGGTCAGCGTTGTACTGCCATTAAGATCATATTTGTGCACCGCCGCATTGCAGACAGCTTCCTGAGCAAGCTGAGTGAAGCGGTAAGCAAGCTGAAAGTGGGTATGCCCTGGGAAAAAGATGTGTTCTTAACACCCCTGCCGGAGCCGCAAAAGCCTGCTTACCTGGAAAGCTGCATTGAAGATGCGGTGGCCAATGGTGCAAAAGTGATCAATGCCAATGGTGGCAAGGCTTATGAATCGCTGGTGTTCCCGGCTATTGTGTATCCCGTGAATGAGCGTATGAAGCTGTATAGCGAGGAGCAGTTTGGCCCCGTAATACCTGTTTTACCGTTTGATGACATTACTACGCCTATTGAGTACCTGATCCATTCAGAGCATGGGCAGCAGGTAAGCCTGTTCACCAACAATGCGTCGGAGCTGGCGTCCCTGATAGATCCGCTGGTGAACCAGGTAAGCCGGGTTAACATTAATTGCCAGTGCCAGCGCGGTCCGGATACCTTCCCCTTCACCGGCCGTAAAGACAGTGCAGAAGCTACTTTGAGCGTGCCGGATGCATTGCGTGCATTCTCCATCCGCTCGATGGTAGCTACCAAACAAACCGATGAGAATAAAGCGCTGATCAACAAAATAGTAAGCGATCAGACATCCAACTTTTTGTCAACAAAGTATATATTTTAAAATATAAAATGTAAAAGGTACGACAATTCATAACCGTTCACGGGTTTTGACAAAAAAATGAACAATAACCCTTAAGTGTTATGGAAGTATGAAAAAGGAATGTTAAATTTGGGTTAAGTCAATCACTCTTTACCTTTTATCAACCTAAACCCAAAACACAGACGATTGAAACACTTTTACGCAATCGAAAAAGCATCCTGACCAACAGGATGCTTTTTTACTGTGATACTTCACTCTCTTTCCAATAACACATACGCTATAATCCACTTCCAGCAAGGCTTAGGCTTTCCCGTTTATAAAAATCCGTATTTCTACTGAGCTGCAGTTTGGCACTGTTCCGTAATTTGCCACCATAATCAGAACCCCCAAAATATGCGTAAACTCTGAAGTGGACCGGCATCGCTGTTGGCGCCCTTGTGGGCTTGTTGTTGATTTTTTTCCTGGTCACCTATCTTTCCACCAATCGCAGTATTCACAAACAATATACTGTACAGGTAAAACCGCTGGCTGTTCCTGTGGATGCTACCATGCTGACCTATGGCAGCCTGTAGTATAAAAACAAAACATCCCGCCATAAAAAGCGGGATGTTCCTATTATGAAAAAAGTGCTGTCGTTTGGGTTTATCCATCCAGGAAATCATCGGAGGCAGCTACATCTTTAGCCGGCTTTTGCGGGCTGTCCATACCGGCAAACCATTTATCTACGGTATCGCCAATAAAGGGGGGTACTTTGCTTTTTACATAGTCGCGCATAACCGTAATAGCCTGCGTGGCCTGCTCTGCGCTAAGCCCTGCCTTTTCCTGTAGTTGTTGAATGAGATCCTGCATACTTACTTATTAAGCGACTTTCAGTTTCACCAGGGGGGATTGCTCCAGTCTTTCCTGGGCATATACCTTGGTGAGGACAAATGTTTTTTCAGTAGTAGAGGGCAGATGGAACATGGCATCGCTCATCACGACTTCGCAGATAGAGCGAAGACCGCGGGCGCCCAGCTTAAATTCCATGGCTTTGTCTACGATATAATCTACGGCATCATCTTCTATGGTCAGATCAATGCCTTCTACCTTAAACAGTTTCTTGTATTGTTTGATCAGGGCATTCCTGGGCTGGGTAAGAATGGCTTTCAGCGCATCCCGGTCCAGGGAGTTCAGGTAAGTTACTACGGGTAAGCGGCCCAGCAGCTCCGGTATCAGCCCAAAGGATTTCAGATCCTGAGAGTTTACATAACGCAGGATGTGCTTTTTGGTAGCTTCTTCCTTTTCCTTATCTACTGTAAAACCAATAGAGTGGGTTTGCACCCTTCTGCTAATGATCTTATCTACCCCATCAAAAGCGCCTCCGCAAATGAACAGGATGTTCTGGGTGTTCACTTTGATCAGCTTTTGCTCCGGGTGTTTACGGCCGCCCTGCGGGGGCACCAGCACCTCGGTACCTTCCAGCAGCTTCAGCAAACCCTGCTGCACGCCTTCACCGCTAACATCGCGGGTAATGGAAGGATTATCGCTCTTACGGGCTATTTTATCAATTTCATCAATGTACACAATGCCTCTTTCGGCTGCTTCCACGTCATAATTACATACCTGCAGCAGGCGGGTTAAAATGCTTTCCACATCTTCACCCACGTAACCGGCTTCGGTAAATACGGTAGCATCCACAATAGTAAAGGGCACATTCAGCAGTTTGGCTATGGATTTTGCCAGCAGGGTTTTACCGGTACCGGTTTCGCCCACCATTATAATGTTGGACTTTTCTATCTCCACCTCATCATCGCCTATCTGCTGGTTCAGCCTTTTGTAGTGGTTGTACACCGCTACAGCAAGGATCTTTTTGGCGTCGTCCTGGCCGATCACATATTCGTCCAGGAAGGTCTTGATCTCCACCGGCTTAGCCACTTTGGGTACAAAGTGCGAGGGCGCTTTCTTATTGTGCTGGAACAGCTCCTGCTCAATGATCTCCTGGGCGTTGGCCACACAGTTCTCACAAATATGACCTTCTGCACCGGCAATCAGTATCTGCACCTCGTCTTTGGAACGGTTACAGAAGGAACAACGTATTTTGGATTCTTTCATCCGTAATGATTTATTTGTTTTTTCGCAGCTAGTGTAAGCCTACAAAGTTAGGCAAAATAGCAGGAACGGAAAAAAGGAAAGGAGAAACGGAGCAAGGCGCGCTTACCCCGTTTCTCCTTTATATCAGGTGAACGCTTATTGCGGCGTATTTTCCTGTTTTTTCTTCGGGTTCCGGTCCAGCACGTCGTCAATGATGCCATATTCTTTGGCTTCATCGGCGGTCATCCAATAGTCGCGGTCAGAGTCTTTTTCCACCTTTTTGAACGGCTGGCCGCAATGGGTGGCAATGATCTCGTTCAGCTCCTTTTTCAGCTTCACAAACTCACGGGCAGTGATCTCGATGTCAGAGGTTTGGCCTTCTGCGCCGCCGTGCGGCTGGTGGATCATTACGCGGGCATGTTTCAGGGCTGTACGTTTACCTTTTACACCGGCTACCAGCAGTACAGCGCCAAAAGAGGCGGCCATACCGGTACAGATCGTTGCCACTTCCGGGGAAATGATCTGCATGGTGTCATAAATGCCTAAACCGGCATATACGCTGCCACCGGGGCTGTTAATATACATCTGGATATCACGGTTACGGTCTGCTGATTCCAGGAACAGCAGCTGGGCCGTGATCACATTTGCTACATAGTCGTTGATCGGATCGCCCAGGAAAATGATGCGATCAGCCATCAGACGGGAGAACACGTCCATCTGCGTTACGTTCAGCTGGCGCTCCTCGATGATGTACGGGGTAAGCGAGTTCAACTGATGGCGGGCATAGCTATCTACTACCAGGCTGCTGATTCCACGATGTTGGATCGCATATTTTCTAAATTCGTTATTCATGTTCATGATGGTGATGTTTATGAGGTAATTTAGCAAATTCTTCGGCTGTTATTTCCTCTTCTTTAAGATCCACCTTCGTTTCTGCCCAGTCAAACAATTTCTGGGTTACCATTTCGCGGTAAGTCTGGTCCACGAATTTTTCGTCCTGCATCAGGCGGTCCAGGTAGCTATCTAGCCAGTCGGCCCCTTCTAAAGCAGCGCCGGCGCCATAATAGCCCAGCAGTTTTTGTTTGGCGCTCTCTTTCAGTTCTTCGAAAGATACGTCCAGTTTATTATCGCGGATCAGTTTATCACTAATTAGCGTCCAACGCAGTTGATGATCAAAGTTCGGATATTCTTTTTCGGCTTCTTCGGCAGTCTTTGGCTTTTCGCTACCGGTTTGCAGCCAGCGTTTCAGGAATTCTTTGGGCAGCTCCATGGGCGTTTCATGCACCAGCACTTCAAACAGCTCGTTGTGCAGGCGGTTACGGCTCTCGGAATCCCAGTATTTTTCTATTTCACTTTTCAGTTTTTCCCGGAAAGCGGCTTCGGTAGTGATGTCTTCATTCGGGTATACCTCTTTAAAGAACTCTTCGTTCAGCTCGCGCTTTTCGATCAGGCCCAGTTTGGTAAGGGTAAGCTTAAAATATTTCTGGGCAGCTTCTTTATCATTTGCATCAAAGCCCAGATCTTTCAGGATCATGCCCAGTCTTTCTTCATCAAAAGAAGTAGCCAGCTGGAATACAATGCTGTCGTCTTTTTTCTTGCCTTTCAGCTGTTCCTGGATGGCAGGAGAGAAGAATTTCAGCAGCAGGGAGTTATCTTTTTTGATACCACCTTCTACTACATTGCCCTGTGCGTCGCTTTCTTCGAAAGTGATGCTCAGTACATTGTCTTCATTATCAATCACTTCCGGCTCATTCATTTTACCGCCTTTCAGCTGCAGGCGGCTCACTTCCTCATCTACCTCTTTTTCGGTAGCCTTGATCTTATATTTAATAAGGGAGGTTTTGCCGGATTCAAGGGGAGATACTTCAAAAGCGGGTTTCAGGCCTACTTCAAAGTCAAATGCGTATTCGGAGGGTTGATTAAAGTCCAGGTTCTTGGCTTCTTTGTCCATAGAGATAGGCTGGGCAAAGATTTCCAGCTTTTCATTCTGTAAGTAGCCGGTCAGCTCTTTTTCCACGGTTTTCAGCACTTCATCGGCAAACAGGGCCGGGCCGTGCATCTTCTTTACCATACCAGCGGGCACCATTCCTTTCCGGAAACCGGGGATATTGGCGGATTTGCTGAATTGTTTTACCGCTTTGTCAAAATTAGGAAGGTAATCTTCCTGGCTCACTTTCACAGTGATCTTATCATTCAATAAACCGATGTTTTCTCTGGTAACGGTTGCCATAATAATTATTAATAAAAATGTTCTTTATGAAGCAATAATGATTCCGTGATTATATTTCTGCCATGAAGTCACAAAAGGCACGAAGGAATGGCAGCAGGGAAAGAAGTACTGAGTGACTTAGCGCCTTTATGGCAAAATATATATTAAAAAATGTGCAAATGTGCAAACATGCAAATGTGCAGATGATCGTAAATTATTTCATTTGCATATCCACACATTTGCATATCTGCACATCTAATAATGTGCGGGTGATAGGACTCGAACCTACATGCCGTGAAGCACCAGATCCTAAGTCTGGCGTGTCTACCAATTTCACCACACCCGCGTCTTTTACGCTGCAAAACAGGAAAAGGACTGCAAAGGTATTATTTTTTAGGAATTAAAAAAATGGAAGATGAAGGTGCTGATAAGGGAAAATTTATCCTTCCTTTCTCCCCCAGATCTTCCCTACCGCATCCGCATACGCTGCGCCTATGCTGATAGAGGCCTGCTGTATGTACAGGTAGTTCCGGTCTATGCGCTCCACTTTACTGTTGGCCACAATAAAGAAACGGTGCACCCGGGTAAACAAGGTAGGTGGCAGCAGGTCCAGCGCTTCCTGCATGGAAAGGCGGGATATGACCTTCCGGTCTTTCAGTACAAAATTCACATAATTGCCTGCGCTTTCCAGGTACAGGATTTCATCCAGCCGGATCTTGCATTGCTCGTAGCCGCTTTTAATAAAAATGTAGTCGGGTACATAGCCAGCGGTGGTGCTTTGCTGCTTTAGCTGCAGCAAGGTATGGGCTTTATTGCAGGCTTTCAGGAAACGGGTCAGGGAAAAGGGTTTCAGCAGGTAATCAATGGCATCCAACTCAAAACTTTGCACGGCATGTTCTGAGTAAGCGGTGGTAAAAACCACCATGGGCGGGTTGGTAAGGCTGGTCAGGAAATCAATGCCGGTGATGTCCGGCATTTTAATGTCCAGGAAAAGCAGGTCCGTACGCTCTTTATTCAGGTGCTCCATGGCCTCAAAGGCGTTGGTGAACAGCCCCTTTACTTCCAGGAACGGCACTTTTGCCGCGTGTGAGCGGATCACGGACAGCGCTACCGGCTCATCGTCTATGGCAATAGCAGTCAGCTTCATACCACGTTGTTTTTCCGGTAGCCAAGATACACATTATTATAGTCCACCAGCTTATCATATTCGCCTTTGGGCATCAGCAGCTTGCTGAGCAGGGGCATTACTTCTATGAGGGTTATGATCAGCACTATCAGGCGGTACCGCTGCCGCAGAGGAGCATGTTCTGCGGTCAGCTCTTCCAGGGCTTCTGTTTGCGCCAGAAACCCGTCTGTTAAAGAGGCTACATATACTTTTTCCTTGGCCTGGTTCTCTTTCCACTGGTCGGCCAGCTGGGTTTGGCGTTCCTGCAGCTGGGGCGCCAGCTGGCGGCGCAGGTCCGTCAGCTCCTGTTCTGCTTTCAGGTATTCCGTTTTCTTTACCCTGGCAATGGCCGATTCCCCGATCTTGCCGGAGCCGCCGGTACCGTCTGTTTCCTTAATATAATCATCCTTATAGCCTTTTACCTGCGCCTCTTTTTGCTGTAATTGCTGCTGCCATTGCTGCAGGTCTTTTTCCAGGCCGGTAGTATGTTCTGCATTCAGGGTATTCAGCTCGTTACGGAATTTTTCCAGCTTGCCCTGCCGGTTCAGCACCATCTGGGCCTGAATGTCTTTCCGGAACAGCAGTAAGATCACCGGCTGGGAAATGAACAGGCCAATGGTAAAGGCCAGGCATAAACGAAAGGCCACCGGTAGGAACTTCCGGCGGCCTGAGCCCGACATGGCCGTTATCAGGCTTCGGTCAATGCTAAGGATGGCGAAACCAAAGAAAAATGCCAATCCAGCAATAACCATTTCATCTTCTAGCACGGTTGAAAAAAAATATCCCCAGGCCAGGGTGGCAAACAGCCAGGTAACGAGTACGGATATGCCAATAATGCGGTACCGCTCCTGGTCTGCCCTGCAATCTTTTAGTATAGTAATGTCTGCGGCAGCTAACCACCAGAGGAATTTGCTGATGCCATCTGCAGCAGGTGTATTGTTAACGGGTGTTTGTTCCATTGGAAGCGTATCAGGATACATGAATGGTCAGGTGCACAAAATATTCGGTAGCTGTTTGCCGTATGTTCAGCTCATGCCTTTGCGGGTACAACAGGCTCAGGCGGTCACGTACGTTATTAAGGCCAATGCCGGGGCCTCTTTCTATATCATTATCCGGGCGGGCATGCGTGGTATTGTACACATCAAAGTAGATCCGTTCTTTATCGCAGGAAAGGGAAATGGCGATCTTGGAGCGGTTGCGTAAGCTGATGCCGTGTTTAAAAGCATTCTCCACAAAAGGGATCAGCAGCATGGGCGCAATAGCATGCTCGCAATGGTCCTCGTTAATGTTCACATCGATCTGTATATCCGGCGATGCCTGTGTGCGCAGGCGTTGCAGGGCAATGTAATTGTGCAGGTAGGCTACTTCTTTACGCAGGGCTATTTTTTCCAGGTGGTTTTCATCCAGCATAAAACGCATCATATCCCCCAGCTTCTGAATGCCTTCGCTGGTGTTCAGTGCATTTTCCTGTAAAGCCGTACCATATAAGGTGTTCAGTGCATTGAACAGGAAGTGGGGATTGATCTGCGAGCGCAGGAAATCCAGGTCGGCTGCGGAACGGCCCAGTGCTTTCTGCAGGTTCAGCATAGTAGCTGTACGGTTTTCACGAGCCATATACAGCCACCAGGTAACCGGCAGCAGCACCAGTAACTGCACGGTAAATAAGCCGAACATCAGTGCAAGGGTTTCTTCCGGGCGCCCCTGCCGTATAGCCAGCGCTAATAGGAATATGGTAAAGCCGGCAATAAAAGAGGTCAGGAAAATATCGCGGGCCAGGATCCATTTATGCAGGTGTATTTTTTCATACCGTGGAAAGATCTTCGTATACCAAACATAACCTACTGCTGCATAATATGGCCCGCCACAGGCTACCAGTATAAATAAGATCCGGGAGTGTATCCCAATGGCAAATACCAGCAGGGCTATCCATGCGGCTACTGCTATAAAAGGCTCGTTCATAAGGAGCTTGCGCCCGCGTACATACTGAAAATAGAGGTGCTTGCCGGCATAATACACTACGTATATGATGGTATAGAACATGGTAGTGCTAAAGGCCGATTTTGCAAAGTACATATGCGCGCCTCTTACAGAACTATACACGCCCAGCAGGTAACCATAGTAATAAGAATAAGCCACCATAATGCCGGTGAACAGTATCAGCACAGTGGCGGCTAACAGCAGCATACCCGGTAACCAGCGCTGCTGTTCCAGGAAGATGGGTACTATTACCATATTAGTGAAAAGAAATGCGGCGTATACCAGGGTAATGTGCGCCAGGGAAGGCAGCAGGTAATGAATGTAATAGTCAAAAACCTGGTGGTATTGGTGAAATTTATAACCATAGGAATGCTGCATTTCAAATACGTTATCAGTAACGCTACGGAATAACAGCGGGAATATCAGCAGCAGGAAAATAGCCGTTACTGCGCCGAACTCTAACTTCTTAAAAGAGATCATGGGTAGAAACTTTCAGCAATGATAATCATCTCCGCAAAGTGCTTTCCTGAAATGGGATGAAAAGCCGGGAAAATGGGATGAAACAGGAAAGGCGCAGCGCCGCGTTGCAGCTTTTACGGGTAGTGCTACAGCTTTTCCGGTATGGTTCACAAGCGGTTAGGCGAACGGCAAAAAGAAAGTTGATCCCGAAAGATATTTTAAATAAATGAATACGAAAAACAGCGAAATTTGTCGTAACTTTTTTATACCCAAAACCAGACCTATATGAAACCCATAACTTTACTCAAACTTTCTTTTTATTGTTTGCTATTAACGTGTTTTACTGCGCAGGCGCAGCAGAAAAGCGCCGCCTATGCCATTACCGCTGATTCTATTGGCGGTTTGAACTGGAATGTAATGCGCGTAATAGACATTAACAGCGGCTCCGCTATTAACCAGCTGGGCAAAGCCCCTGCCGCACCGGCAGCTGCCCTGCAGGCCAAAGTGAATGCCAATGCAGGCCGTGTTGCTGCCTGCGCATTTGATAAAGCCACGCACCGCCTGTTCTTTGCTACCCTGCAAACTAACCAGCTGTATGCAGTGAACCTGAACACTGTGGGCAGCACGCCCGTTAAAGTGGCTGACCTGAGCTTTAATGATCCCTTTGTAAGCCACCCGGAAGAGAATAATATAACCCGCATGGTTATAGGTGCGGATGGCAATGGTTATGCGCTTACCAACGATGCGGATCACCTGTTTGTATTTGCCACTACCGGCCAGCAGGTACGTTTCCGCGATATGGGCAGCCTGAAAGACGCTGCTACAAATGGCACCAACTCCATTCATGCATTCTGCACCGGCTGGGGTGGGGATCTGGTAGCAGATAAATACGGCTTCCTGTACCTCATTAACATTTACAACAGGGTGTTTAAGATCGATGTGAGTAAAATGGAAGCCACCTACACCGGTACTATCCAGGGCCTGCCTGCCGGTTTTTATACCAATGGGGCCGCGGTGAATGATGACGGACAGATCATGCTGGGCTGCTCCACGGCCAGCAAAAGTTATTACCAGTTTGACATCACTTCCATGACAGCAACGGCCTTACCTAACCAGCATAATGATGTGTACAACGCATCTGACCTGGCCAGCGCTAACCTGCTGTTCCAGGATAAAGGCAGGGATATTGTTTCCGTTTCGCCGGATAAAATGGATATCAACGGCGATGATATTTCCATTTGGCCTAACCCCGTACCGGTACAGGGTAATACTTTTAATGTAGCTTTTAACACCCTGGATAAAGGCGATTATATTATTCAGCTGGTGGATATGGATGGAAAAGTAGTAGCCAGCAAACCCGTGAAATTAGGTGCCAAACGCCAAACGATCGCCATTAACTACGGTGGCGGTATTTCCGGTGGTTTGTATGTAGTACAGGTGCTGAACAGCAGCAATGTTACTAAAACAGCCAGGAAGATATTTGTATTGTAATTGAGCTGCCTGAAAATATTATAAATAGAAAAGTCCTGCACACAGTGCAGGACTTTTTATTGTGAAGTGTGCAATTCGTAGTAAACTATGCCGCCACCTTGGATACCGTCACATCTCCTTTCACGAAAAGCTTACTCACAAAGCGTTTGCCCAGGGTAATGAAGGGCTTTTCTATAAACAGGAAAAGCAGGTAAGATATAATGAGATTGGCCACCAGGAAAATACCAACTGCCAGCAACGCATTGGCTACTTTGCCCAGTGGTGAATAGGTAATAACCATACGGATAATACCCGGCATCAATATCATGTGTATCAGGTATAGCGAGTAAGATACATCTGCCCCAAAAGTGGCTACCTTACCGGATAGGGGCCGCTTTATAGCTTCTATTACAAAACTAACGGAAGGATGTACGTATGGTTTTATTTGTTCAGAGAACATCAAAATAACAATAATAAGTATGGTCACCGCGGTAAGCGGGCCTATGAAAGGCAGTACCAGCAGCGCCCAGGCAGCCAGATGAAACCGGGTTACCTTTTTAAAATTATAGGCAGCCAGTAATATGCCCAGTAAAAAGTAATGCATTGAGTAAGGTAACAGGGAAGGAGCCTGAAAATCGATTAGCTTACCTGTTGCCGACCAGGTACCAAACAGCTTTTGTACGGCCAGCGCTCCCAGAAGTGTTAATACGGTGAACTGCACCATCCTGTTCTTGACAATGCGCTCGCTTCGGAAGAAAAAAAGATACAGAAAAGGGAACAGGATGTAGAATTGCATTTCCAGCGAAAGGCTCCAGGCAGGGCCTAATATGCTCGTGTTCACTATCGGCAGTAAGCCGTGCAACAAAGTTAAATGCAGTAACATATCCATAAACTTTGGATAGGCGGCAGGGTTGTAGGTAGTGGCAAAATGGGCTTCTTTGCCGGTGAAATAGTGATAGTTATAATAGACGCTTTCAAAGTTATAGTGGAAGACATTGTAGGCCACGATCAAGGCTACCAGGTATAATGGGTATAAGCGGAAAAGCCGGCGAACCCAGAATTTCCACATAGTGGTTTTCTCTGTAGGCAGCTCTTCCTGCTCTCTTTTAACATAGTGATACATCATCAAAAAACCGGTAATTACCATAAAACCGTCTACAGCAGGGCCGTTGGTCATAAGAATGTTACCAATAACAGGGATCTTGATAAAAGAGGCGCCACCTATATACTTATAGAAGTGCCCCAAGGCTACCCAGAGCGCTAAAATAAAACGCAATCCGTTAAGGAAAGAGGTGTTCAGGCTTTTCATTTAATTCACATGTTTGGGCAGATTGTACCTGCAATAAAGAAATGGTGCGTTATCTTAAACCGGTATATAATTGAATATTATAAGTGCCCGGTATCACGGTAAGAGTAAACAGGATGTTGGCGTTGTAAGTTTAGTTAAATCTCAGTAATAAACCAACCTGCGCAGCATATACTACTTGTAATGCTTATACCGGCTCTGCCATATTCATGCCAATCTTACTTATTCAAATAATGCGATAGCTTCCCCTCACCCACCAATTTTTCCCGTTCCGCTACAAGAATTCCCCCAAAAAGCCCTTGTTTTGCAATATGCCTGTACGTCGTAAAACAGAGATACCTATTCATCGCCTGGATAAGGACAACCCGGTTGGCCTGAAAATACATGGGATAGATTCAACGAAACCCTATGCGGATGCCCGGGCTTATGGCGCCCACCGGGATGATCACTATGTTTTTATCCTGTTCATTAAAGGCACCTGCTGTATGAGGATCGATACCCAATTACACCACGCAGCCGGGCCGGCGTTGCTGTCCATTTTACCGGGGCAGGTGCACCAATACCTGACTTCGTCAGACGATGCTGCGGTTTGGTTTATGGCAGCCGACAGCCTGCTGGTAGGAGAGCCTTTTCAGTCCATGTTGAATGAGGTTGCACATATAGGGCCGGTGCCGCTTACCCCCGGCCAGTTTACATCGCTGGAGGGTATGTGCAATGTGCTATCCCGCCAGTTTGAAGCAGTGGATACCGTTCCGTATTACAAGCCGGTGATGCATTCCCTGGTAACTGCTTTTACCGGTATAGTGGCCGGGGTGTTTAAGGAATATATGGGAAGTGATAAACAGGTCCAGCGTGGCGCCGCCATAACCAACACTTTCCGGCAGCTGCTGGCCGCCCACTATAAAACCATGAAAAGCCCGGCGGATTATGCCGCTAAGCTAAACCTGTCACTCTCTTACCTGAATGAAACCGTAAAGATCCATACAGGCTTCCCTGTTAGCTACTGGATCCAGCAGGAAACTATGATGGAAGCCCGGCGCCTGCTGTATTACAGCCAGTTAAGCATTAAGGAGGTAGCCTACCAGCTGGGATATGATGATCCCACCTACTTTTCCCGTTTATTCAAAAAGGTAGTAGACCTTACCCCGGGCGAGTACCGTAAAAACCACCGCGAATAGTCCAATCTTTGCCATGTATCGTCTCTTCCTGCCCGCTATATGATTTGTTGCTTTGCATATTATTTGAACAAACCATTAGTGACTTATGGAAAGCACCATACAATTGATCAAACGGAAAGCTATTTCCCTGATAGCGCAAACGCTTTCTAAAACAGGTACTGTGCTGGCAGTACGGGCCTGGGATCCGGCTACCGTAATAGAGGCGGACCTTCACCTGCCGGGTGTGGATATGCATAAATGGACCACCCCACAACATATCAAGCTTGCAGTGGCTGAAGGCGTATACCGGGACTATACCCCTTTGGGTTGGGATGCGGGTACTGCTACCTGCACCCTTATTATCAATGCCAGCCATAGTGGCGCCGGCGCCCGCTGGGCGCAGGCCCTGCAGCCGGGTGATACCGTAAGCTATGTAGGTATAGGACCTACGCCGCCTAAACCTACAGCCAATGCACATGTTGTATTCCTTGGAGATGAAAGTGCCCTGGGCCATTTTTATGCGCTGCAGCAACTTGCACAAAACGCCTTATCTATCCGGGGCGCTATAGCGTTGGAGGATGAACAGCACCGCGAAAATTTCCGCGCCTGCTGCTCTGATTTTAAAGCCCTGGAACCGGTTGGTAAAACTGGCCATAACCAGGCAGACGGGCTACTGCAATGGGCCGCTGCACAGCGTTTTACTCCCGACACTGTTTTTTATACAGCAGGTTATATCCCCGCTGTAGTGCAGGTCCGGCAGGGGCTGAAGGGCCTGGGCATCAGCAGCGCACAAATAAAAGCGCAGGGATTCTGGAAATAGTGAAGAGTCCATGGTCCATGGTCCATAGTCAATGGTCCATGGACCATGGCCGTGTGCATGAGTGAGTGAGATAGTTCATAAATATGCCGGGGTATAACTTAAAAAGTTCATGGTCCATCACCCATGATCATTGTATAAACGCGTACGTGCATACTGCAGATCGTGAATAATGAACCATGAACGTTATGGTGTGTAGCTAAGCCCTCAGTAAAGTCCGGATCAATACCCGGCCCATATATGCATTACCAGCAACACCGCTGTATGCTATGGACCATGGACTATCGACTATAACTTCCTGTAACCTGCAGTACCCAGCAGTGAGCCGGCTTTCGGCAGGTAGTAATTAGTGATATCTACCAGTGCAGCAGTTACCGTAGCAATTTTAACGTTAGCCAAAGTGCCGGTACCTTCTTTATAAGTACCACCGCCTTCTGTATAAATATAGGCATTGGGATAAATACCACCACCGGCCATTCTGGGCTGTATCAGCGCATTATCATTAATGATCTGCGGTTTTACCATCTGGTTGTTGTAACCATTGATACGTATGCTGTTACCGCCGGTTCTCGCAATGGTGTTGTTTGAAATAGTGATCACCGCGTTCTGGATACCGCGCAGGCTTACCCCATCATGGCCGGCCTGGTTATCGCGGAACAGGTTGTTGTGAATAACATGCGTAGCGCCGTTCTCACCGGAGCCATAGAACTGCAGCAGCTCACCCCAGCCATCATGCACATAGTTATCGTGGGTATTGGTATTGGTGGTACGTCCGCCAATTAAGATACCGCCTTCATGAGAAGGATTGTGCTGCAAGGCCCAGTTCTTAACTTCATTGTTATACACTTCCAGCAGGTCAATGGCAGAGGTCTGGATACCATCAGCGCCACCGTCATGCACGTAGTTATTGTATATTTTCACATTGTACCACTTAATGGGCTGCACATATTGATGGCCGCTCACAAAGCTGGAGGGAGAATCGTAGTAAGATAAACCGGAAGTCAGATCCCAGTAGGTAGCGGTATGGCCAATGTACATAGCCTCATTGTAAGTACCGCTGATCTCTGTGTTGTGGATAGACAGGTTTTTCATCTGTGAGTTCGGATACCAGGTGCTGGCGTCATTTTTCACCGGATCTGTTTTAGCCCAGATGCCGGTACCACCGTTGGTAATGGTAATGTTGCGGATCTCGAAGTTGTCGGTATGGGCTCTGAGTGTAATGTCAAAATACGCTTCCCGTGCAGTGCCTTGTGCAGAGCCTTTGATCAGGAATTGTGTTTTGGAAGTTTCACCGCCAAATTTAATGTAATGGCAGTTGGAGAACTGGATAGCCTCTGCATAAGAACCGCCTGCCCAGCTGGGGTTACCAATAGTGGTAACAGTACCGGTAGGGTTCTTGATGGTAATAGGCGCAGTGGCAGAACCGCTCAGGTTCAAAATGTACACTGCCTTGAAAGTGCCTTTCAGATTAATTACATCGCCCGGCTTGTAATAATTGTTACTGTTGTTGATGGTTAAATGCCCGTAGGCGTCGGCCGTTAGTGTAAATTGGCGGGTGGTGGCCTCGGTGGCGGCAGTGGCCTCCGTAGGATTCATTTTCTCGACCTCGTCTTTTTTACAACCGGTAATAGCCAGGGATGCGGCGGCAGCAATAGTTGCAATAAGCTTTAATGCTTGTTGGTGTTTCGATACGTTCATGGTTTTTCTTTTGTTATGGTTTTATAAGATCAAAAGTGAATTCGGTTAGTGCATGCATAGTAATGCCTGATCATGCGCACATGACACGATATGGTTTTAAAATTGGAAATGCAGTTAGAATAAGTGTAAAAGTGCCCCCAATAAATTTTAACGACAGCAAAAAAACGGAAGAAAAATCACATTATTATATCCCTTCATTTTTCACATAGGCGTAACCGTGCTAAAACAAGCCGGTAGCACTGATCCAATGAACGTGGTAAGAGGGTTTATAAAAAAAGGAATGCTAGAAAGTAGTGGATATGATTTTATTATAATTTATTATAAAATTTATATAAAAAAATTTTAAAAAATTTTTTCTGACCGAAAAATAGCTGCGGCATTTATTCCGCTTTTCCCTTTTTCCGGTAACCGCAATCTGCTACCGGGGAGCTGCTGTTAGGCAGGTAAAAATTTTCTTTATCTACATCCGCTGCTGCTACGGTTGCAAATTTTGCATTAGCATTGCTGCCCGTACCTTCTTCAACAGCAGCACCGCCTTCCGTATATATATAAGCATTGGGGTAAAGGGGCGTACCGCCGGTGCGGGGTTGTATCAGGGCATTATTGTTGGCAATTTGTGTACCCTTCATGCCCCGGTAGCCGCTCAGGCGTATGCTGTTACCGCCGGTTCGGGCAATAGTGTTGTTGGAGATGATTACAATAGCATTGTCGGTGCCACGTATGCTTACCCCATCATTCCCTTCCATATTATCGCGGAACAGGTTATTGCGTATAACATGTTTGGCGCCGTTCTCGCCGGAACCGTAAAACTGCAGCAGCTCGCCCCAGCCATTATGCACATAGTTATCATGCGTATTGGTATTGGTAGTGCGGCCTCCCAATAAAATGCCGCCGTTGTGGGCGGAGTTATGCTGCAATGCCCAATTGGTTACTTCGTTATTATATATTTCCAGCTGGTCAATGGCAGAGGTTTGGATCCCATCTGCCCCAATATCATGCACGTAATTGTTGTAAATTTTTACGTTGTGCCATTTAATGGGCTGCACATAATCATGGCCCGGTTTAAACTTGGAAGGCGGATCATAAAAGGAAAGGCCGGCGGTTAAATCCCAGTAGGTGGCGGTATGGCCAATGTACATTGCCTCATTGTGCGTACCGCTGATCTCTACATCGTGTATAGAGAGGTTTTCCATTTGCGAATTGGGATACCAGGTGCTGCGGTCTGCCCTTACCGGGTCTGTTTTAGCCCAAATACCGGTGCCGCCGTTCGTAATGGTCAAGTTGCGGATCTCAATATTGTCTGTATGGCCCCGTAATATCAGGTTAAAATAAGCAGGCCTGCCTGCCTGTGTAGAGCCTTTGATAAGAAAGTTAGCCTTATTGTTATCGCTGCCGATTTTCAGGTAATGGCAGTTGGTAAAGCTGAACGCCTCTGCCCAGGAGCCCCCGTTCCAGTTAGGGTTACCAATAGTGGTAACGGCGCCGGGCGGGTTTTTAATAGTAATGGGAGCGGAGGCAGAACCATTCAGGTTGGTAAAATAAATCGCGGAAAAGTTGCCCTTTAAAATGAGCACATCCCCGGGTTTATAGTATCTATTAACGTCATTCACATTTAACCGCCCGTTCCCGTCCGGAGTAAGGGTATACGTTTTTCCCTGCGGGGCCGGTGCCGGAGCCGGAGCCGATTGGGGACGGGGTGTGCTTTGGGGTGCCTGGCCGTTATTACAGTTTGTAAATAAAAGGGCAATGGCTGCAATAAGTAGCATATTCAATAGCTTAATGTGATGTTGCTTTGTTAATAATGACATAGTCATAGGTGTAACATGGGATTAGCACAAATAATGCCCTTTTTAGAATCAGGGTAAAAATACGCCGGAATGCGCAAATAATATTATATTTTTCTGTTATGTTTTTATATACTCCTGCCAGGGACGGGGCTTCCCGGTTATATGTAACGCACAATCAAGGGAATAGGTTCAATGAATTTACCAACACATTCAGGAGGCCAGGGAGATCATTTGCGGATTTTACTGCACAGTAGGCCACAGGCAGCCCTATACGAAATAGAAAAGCCGTTACAATTGTAACGGCTTTTAATCTTTTGGTGGAGGATATCGGACTCGAACCGATCACCTCAAACATGCCATGCTTGCGCTCTACCAGATGAGCTAATCCCCCGTGTGCTAACGCTAACTGCTTTAGCGGGAGTGCAAATTTAGACTTTTTCCCCAAAAACCAAACACTTCTTTAAAAATCTTTGAAAATTTCCAGCACTGTTTCCCGCAAGTCCTTTGCCAGTAAGGGTTTCCTTAACAGTTTCACCACCAATGGATTCGCATTGGTACGGTTAATATCCCCATGATCCAGGGAGGAAGAAACCATTATAATATGGCATTGTGATTTTATCTTGACAGGGTAACTATCAAACGCCTCCAGGAATTCAAACCCGTCCATTTCCGGCATCTGTATATCCAGCAGTATAATGGTAGGTGGAATACGGTGCAGGGTAATGTTGGAAGAAAGGAATTCAAGGGCCTTGTTGGCATTATTAAAGGAAATGATGGTCCTGCTGATCTGTTGCAGCGTGATCAATCTCTCATGCAGCAAAAGATCGATCTCATTATCATCCACTAATATGATGCGTAAATCAGGAATCGAAATCATTTCTGTTGGGAATAGTTATTTCAAACTGCGTACCTTCTCCGTATTTGGACTCTACGCTAATGGTCCCACCGATCTTGCTCAATGCTTCCTTTACAATGTATAAACCAATACCGCTGCCAGGTTTGTTATTGTTCTTGGAGCGGAAGAACATTTTAAAAATATTGCTCAGGTGCTCACTCAGTATACCAATACCGTTGTCTTCAATCCAGATGGTAGCTTTATGCGGCTCTACCTTTACCGATAGATTTACTTTCGGATTTGATTCATCCGGTTTCTGATACTTAACAGCATTTGATATCAGGTTGTTTAAAATAACGCTGATACGGAAGGTGTCTCCCTTAAAATCTACGGGCTGATCGATATTCAGCTGAAATTCTATCGCAGTGTTCTGCGGTTTGAATGCAGCAATACATTCATGCAGCAGGCTGTCAAAGTAAATTTTTTCATGCTCCACATCCAGCCGGGAGTTGCGGTAATATTCTATGATCTTCTGGATAAAACCGTCCAGCTTCAGGATGCAGGACTCTATCATATCTACGTACCCGTTAGGGTCGGTAACAGAATTATCCAGCCGGGTCAGGTTAATGATTCCCAGTACAGACATCAGCGGGGAGCGCAGGTCGTGGGAGGTGGAATAAATGAACCGGTTCAGCTCATCATTAGTTTTCTCCAGCTCCGTGATCTTTTCCTTCAGCTGTTTACGGGCCTGGTACATTTCGTAGGCATTGCTGATGGTATTAGCCAGCTCATGCTCATCCCAGGGTTTTTTAACGTAGGAAAAAATGTGGCCCTTGTTAATGGCTTCTATAATATCCTCCACATCGGTATAACCGGTTAACAGGATGCGAATAGGATCCGGCAGCTGTTCTCTGATCTCGTAAAAGAAATCAACACCGGTGGTCACAGGCATTTTCTGGTCAGCAATGATGATATGTACATCTATACTTTTTAACAGCAGCTTGGCATCCTGCGCTGAACTGGCTGTGTAAATTTCATAACTCCTCCTGAAGGTAGCCCGGAAAGCGTTGAGGTTATGAATTTCATCGTCGATGTACAATATCCTGATACGGTTTTCTTTCATTCAGGGTTCAGTTAATTCGGCAGATGAGTAATTTTCAAAGGTAAATATATGATAAATTCAGCGCCCTCATTTGGTGCTGTATTTACAACTACGTGGCCTTTATGCTTTTCAATAATATTAAAAACGATCGAGAGTCCCAAACCGGTACCCTCCCCCACATCTTTTGTGGTAAAAAAGGGTTCAAAGATCTTTTCTTTTACCTCCGGTGTCATACCGGTGCCACTGTCCTTAATGCTGATGCGGGCCATTCCCTTTTCCTGGCTGGTGGCAATAACCAGGCTCTCTTCCCCCTGGCCGTTCTTATCTTTAATAGCATTCAGGGCATTGGTAATAATGTTCATGAACACCTGGTTCACCTTACCGGCATAACACTCCACTTTGGGCAGCTCCCCATAATTGCGAACCACTTTTACATTTTGTGGAATGTTATTGCGCAGCAGCACCAGGGTAGAATCCAAACCTTCGTGCAGGTCTACAAACTTTAAATCACTTTCATCCAGGCGGCTAAAGGTGCGTAACCCTTTTACAATTTCCGCGGTACGGAAAGCCCCGTCCTCTATACCTTTCAGCAGGGAGGTAATTTCTTCGTGTATATAGCTGATGTCAATTTCTTTTTTGAAAGCGGTTATTTCCTTAAAAGCCGGCTGCAGCTCAGGCTGTTTTTCCAGCTGCTCGTACTTGGATAGCAGGGTCTTAATATCCTCAATATCCAGCTTCAGCGGTTTAATGTTGGAGGTTACAAAATTGATCGGGTTATTGATCTCATGTGCAATACCGGCAGTGAGCTGACCCAGGGAGGCCATTTTCTCTTTTTCCACCAGCTGGGCCTGTGTATCTTTCAGGCTTACCAGCGCCGTGTTCAGGTCATTATTGGTTTCTACCAATTGCTGGGTCCGTTCAGCAACCTTCTCTTCCAGCACCACATTCTGCTCGCGTACCAGCTTTTCATTTTCACGGGATGCCTGCAGCGCCTGCGCCTGTGATTCCTCTTTTTCTTTTTTATAGGTGTTTATCTTATCTGCCAGCGCAAATGACAGCAGCACAACTTCCGCCGCAGAACCTATGAGCAATATATGGCTGGTGAAAATATTGTAGGGTACAAGGCCTACATCTTTCAGCACAAAGATTATGATGGAAACAATAAACACGATCCAGGCAAATAAAAAGATGCGGGCCAGCCGCTCCCCGAATTTTATAGCGCGTATAAGCCCGAAGATGAGTATAAACAACACCACCGAAACGGCCAGCAGGTCTATGATATTGTAAGCCATGGACAGCTGGCCGGAGAGCGCAATGAAAAAGGTAGCGGAATATGCCAGAATAAAGAACCAGAAAAATTTATCGGCCCAGGGAGCTTTGCTGCGTACATGCAAAAAGTTCTTTACGAATAGTAGCACCCCTAACCCGGATAGTACCCCGCCCCATTGCACGCTTTGTTCCGTAAACCAGCGGTTATCATGCCACCAGTAGCGGTAGCCAAAACCCTGCAGGCAAATTTGTGTAAAGCCTACTGTGGCAATATAAAAGATGTAATAGAAATAGCTCCAGTCACGCGTGGTAAAGAAAATGAAGATGTTGTAAAAGAACATCACCAGTATCACCCCTATGTACAGGGCCAGGAACAGGTCGTCTTTATTCAGCTCATTCAATATTTCTTTTTCAGTACCAATATAGGCGGGCACCAGGATGGGCTCTTTGGTTTGAATGCGCAGGAAAAAAGTGCGGGTGGTGCCGGCCGGAACATTCAGGTCAAATACAAAGTTCTGGTGATTAAAAGGGCGCTTCTTAAAAGGCCGCAGGTCGCCGCTTTCCACCACGTTATAGTTCCCATTCTCCGTAGGGTAATAGAAATCTATTTCATCCAGTATGGGATAGGTAATATCCGTTTTCAGATGCCCCTCCTGCGTTTGGTTGGTAACCGTAAAGCGCAGCCATACCACATCTGTAGTAATGGGAAAGGTGGGGATCTGCTTATCTACCGGCTTAAACCCGCCCTGGCTCATCACATGTTCCAGCTTTAACGTGTCTGTAGGGTCCAGTAAATATTCCATTTGCCCGTATACCGCCAGGTGCAGTGGCTTATGGCTGGTTACCGTAATGGTATCCGCCAGGGCATCCAGGTGGGCGCCTATCAGCAAGGATACTAACAGATATAAGAGAATATGGCGTTTCATTGCGGCGGAAAGGTAAGGTTTACAATTTAAAAAGCTGATCGGGATCTACATAATACCGGCCTGACGGGATGTTATGCCCCAGGCAAATTTCCCGGCAAACATGCGCTACCATGGCCCCACCCAATGCCACGGCAGATGCCAGCTGCGGCCAGGTGGTAATGGTTTTGCCAATTTCGTGTATGGAGCTTCTCAATTTTTCTGATATATTATCATAATCCAGGATCTTGAGGGCAACCTGCATCCGCTGCTCACCGGTAAACTGGCGAATGGTGGTATAAGAAAGATCGTCCTGCACTTTCCCGTGTAAGAGGGGACGTTGCGGCTCCTGGTCAAAACGTTCAATATCCATCATACCCCGGTCGCTGGTTTCCATTACCACGGGAATGCCCACGGCGCGGGCACGCTGGCGGCTGAGTATTTTAATATCCATGCTGTCGCATTCTTCTGCCAATACATCCAGCCGGCCGCCTTCCAATAAAAAGTCCTGTATATTATTTTCCGTAATGCCTTTGTCAAAACAGGTCACTTTCAGAAAAGGGTCTATTTCGGCTATTTCCCGGGCCACAATGGTGGTTTTCGGTAGGCCAATATTGTGAATGCCGGCGCGTATACGGTTCAGGTTACTCAGGTCCAGCGTATCAAAATCTGCAATCCGGATCTCACCGCACAGCCTTTCTATAGCTAAGGTAAGGGCGGCGCTTTGCCCTACGGATAGTCCGATAACGCCTATTTTTTTGGTGGCCAGCGTTTTCATCTCCGCAGCGGTGATCTTGTGCTGGTTGCGGCTGGTGCGCATTTCCACAAATTCTGCTTCGTCCAGGATGTGCACCAGGCGCTTGCTCCAGGGATAATATACCCATACGCCATATTCATCTGCAGGAACATTTCCTATATGTGCCGCCGCTTTTTGCTGTAAAAGGTCCGGGGTTAATTTTTCTGCAGGGTGGCGGGTTTTCATGAGCTCCTGCACCTGCTGCCATAGCGTATCATATACCTGTATAGCAGGGGTGTGCCGGATCAGCTCTTCAAAAGCAGCTCTTTGCTCCGGGGAGCTTAAATGAAAAAAAGAGACAGTCTTCAGGTCTTTATCCTCAGCGGAGATCCAATGCCTTTCTTCAATCGGGTTCATATGTCTATAGTACTTTATAGTGTCGTGTGGCTATTTAACCAGCAGCAGGTTATCATGCTGGCGCGCCTGGCGGATGCGCAGGTCGTAATCCAGCAGCATTTCACCCTTCGGACCTCTTTCAACAACCGTTTGTACCGGATTGTTGCGCAGGTGCATGATTTTTTCTCTTTCTTCAGGATGGGCGCTGCGCTGCTCCCGGGGATCTTCCAGGATCATGGCCGTAGCGATCAGGTCTTCTTTGGGATAGTAGAAGGTACCCTGGTTACCGATCTCCGTAAGGATCTTATAACCGGTTTTGCTGCTGTTCTTAAAGGTAGTTTGTGCGCAAAAGCTCATAAAAGTGGTAATAGGCAGCTGGCTTAATACTGCATTCACTACCCGGAATAATACGATGCTGCCTACGCCCCAGCCAGCCACCTCACGGGAATTCCAAAGGCCGCAGAACTCTCCGGTACCGCCCTGTTGCTGTAATCGTTTTACCAGGTCAAAAATACGGGTATCCATCGTATTAATGGCACTTTCAATGGGAAGGGGCACGCTGCCGCCTGCCAGCTGTATACGGCAGCCACCATATACTTTATCGCCATCATCAGAGGTAACGGTAATCAGGTAGGCATACGGCTCGTACATCCAGTCTACGCTGGCTGAAGTAACTTTTGTTACCCCATATGCTTCCAATACTTTTCTATGCCCGTTGACGTATTGCATACATTCTTCGGGATAATCAATAGCCCTGAATACTCTTACCTTAAGCATGTATAGGAATGCTTTAAATTTTTAAATGCTAAACCTTATGAATCCTTTTCAGCCTGCGAACGTTGGCAGATAAAAAATCTTACATATTGTGTAGCGCTCTCCTTAGAAATATCTTTTTTAAGAGCTGAGATCTGCCGGCAAATGGTGTCTTAAACCGGTGGTGCAATTATGGATACACATTTGTCGGCAATGGCTCGTGGTTAGGCTACTAGGGCAGGAGTAACAAATTGCTGTACTATTCTTACAGCAGGCACTGCCCGGGATAAATAGTCTCACTTATTTATGATTAAGAATAGATACGCTTGCTTGTACTTCACATGAAGATACCGGTAAAGTAATATTATTTTCAGAATAAATCATAATGATTTTTTGAGCAGAACATGGATGAGCGTAGAAAAAGACAGTATTTTCAATAGATTACCTTACAATCTCAACTGATAAAATGGTGTAATATTTGTAGCTTTATTGCTCGCTACCCTCTAGCTTTGATATTTTAATGTCATTATATCATCACTCTCAATACAATTTGATATGGATAAAAGAGAATTTATTAAACTGGCCAGCCTGGCAGGAGTAGCTGCTTTGAGTAACCCTTCCGGACTGCTGGCCGCATCTCCTGCACGCTCTTCTATAGCTTTAGATCCCAGTCCTAAAGCACCTTTTACACTTCCCGCTTTGCCTTATGAGTTTGGCGCACTGGAGCCCAGCATTGATAAGCTGACCATGGAAATTCATCACGACAAACACCATGGCGCGTACGTGAAAAACCTGAACGATGCAGTGAATGGTACCACCTTTGCCAGCCTTCCGCTGGACCAGATACTGAACAAGGTTACAGAAAAAGATAAGGCTATACGTAACAACGGCGGTGGTCACTACAATCACTCCCTGTTCTGGACTCTGCTGTCGGGACAAAAAAGCGCACCCTCAGATAAGCTGAAAACAGCGGTGAACAGCGCGTTTGGCTCCTGGGAAGCTTTCCAGACCAAATTTAATGATGCGGCTAAAACCCAGTTTGGGTCGGGCTGGGCATGGCTGATCGTAACGCCGGAGAAAAAGCTTTCCGTGATTTCCACCCCTAACCAGGATAATCCTTTGATGCACCAGATCGTAAAGGAAAGAGGAACACCGGTGCTGGGGCTGGATGTATGGGAGCACGCCTATTACCTGAAATACCAGAACCGCCGCCCGGAATACATTGCAGCTTTCTGGAATGTGGTGAACTGGAATGAGGTTGAAAAGCAATATGACCTTGCTATAAAATAAAAAGGATGGTGGTTAGTGATCGTAATGAATACAATGACTGTATTGATTATGGACACTAACCACTTCTTTCAGAAAATGAGCTTCGGCACAAAATGTAAAGCGGCAACAGCTATAAAGATCAGGGAGCCTATGAACAGGCATAACAACCCCTCCTGGTATTTTCTCCGGAACAGGAACACTACGCTACAGCTTACCAGCAGTATATAGATCAGGCCATACAGGGTTTCCCACCAGCTCCAGATTATGGGTGATTGTAAAAAAGCACGGGCCGCCGGCAGCTGCGCATAAGGCAGCAGCGTGGCTTTATACACGCCGGCCAGTACTACAGCCGCTAGTCCCAGCCCTATTATAATCCCTGTTAATAATAACAACACCACATGCCAGGCCCGCAGGCGCTGCCGTCCGGCGCTGATGCGGTACGCCTGCCAGGCTGCCAGAAAGGAGAGGGGTACCATGTATAGTGATGAGGGGCATAACACCAGCACCACCCAGAAAAAAAGCCACATCCATACCTTAAATTCTTTCAGATCCAGGGGCTCTCCGGTGTTATAAATAGAACGGCGTTTTGCATAAAAGTAACAGAGCAGGAACAAAACGGCCGGAAAACAGCCGGGCAGCAATACCACATAATAAACAAGGTTGCTTTGCGGCCAGGGATTAACCAGCAGGCCTGCCACAAAATGTGCATGCTGTTGTACTACCAGCCATCCATATACGATGCCGGTATAGGTAAGCCATACAGCAGCCGGTATCAGTGCAAACAGCAGCCACAATGCCAGGTGAGCCGGTTTAATACCGGTTTTGCCCTTGCTGGCTATCCAGTAACCCAGTAATAACAGCAGGGCCAGTATAATAGCTAAGGGGCCTTTCACCAATACTGCCAGGCCCAGGCATATGCCGCTTAAGATGGCCAGGCGCATGGGCTTTACGGCATAGGCTATACGATATATGAAATAGATACACAGGAAGAACAGGTAATTGAACAGCGGATCCGGCAGGGCAGACCTGAAGAACAGGAAGGGCAGCCAGCAGCCGGCATAGATCAGTGCCCACCAGGTTCCCAGCCTGTCATCTGCGTGTTTTTTGCCAATAGCATAAAACGTAAGTAAGGTAATAATACCAATAAGGGCATTGGGGAGGCGCAGAGCAAAAGGAGTGTTGCCTAAAAAATATATGCTGCCGGATTGCAGCCAACCCCATAAAGGAAATGGAGCAAAACTGTTACCACCCGGCCCTGTAACAGAGGCTGTTGCAGTATTATAAAGTGCTAATGGATCCTGCAGCGGAACACTTCCCAAAAAGGGAATGAATAGTAGTCCTGCTGCTATGGCAATCAGAAGGTACTTCATCCGGGTAAGTTAAGTGGTTATTGGTAAAACAGTTAAATCGCTTATTGGTTGTCCGTTATGAGGTTAACGGTAAGATAGCAGATTTATTTAAATCCGGCCCAATAAAACTATTCAACTAACAGTACCTGTTACCGTTACTTACCCGGTAATGGTTATCCCAGGGAGGCTTCTGCCAGTAAGGCTGCCTCCGCTGCTTTGGGGCAAAGCACGGGTGTTTTGGTCAGGTTCTTAAATTCAAAAAGGCTATATACCACAAAGCTGCAGCTGGCGCCAATAATGCTGCCGATATAAATATCCGCAAAGAAATGCTGTGCCAGGTAAATACGGGAATACGCTGCAATTAAGGCCAGGGATATAAATAAAAGGCCGCGGAGCTTGTTATTATCAATCAGCGCAAGATAGCAGAACAGGGCAAAAGCACCGGCAGAGTGGCCGGAAGGGAAGCTGTTATTATAATGCACAGATACCCATTTTACCACGTGCACAAAAGAGGCATTCTGGAAATATAATAAGGGCCGGGGCGCTTCTATGGCATGTTTGGCTATCTGCACGATCAGGGTTACCGCCAGTATGCTTACCAGGCCAATTAAGAACAGCTTGTACTTACGGGCTATTAACATGCACAGCAGCACTACTGCGAACGAACAACCGTCTCCCAGGTAAGTGATCCCGGTCATCAGCACATCGGCAACGGAATTGTGGGTTTGATTAATTCCCATAAAAAGCTCCTCCGGTGAGAAGATGCTTTGCATTAATCCGCCTACCAGTACCCATAAGAGCAGCGGAAGAAAGAAGTAGGTGTTCTTTCTGAACAGTGTAACGAACGTTTTCAATGTGTACGTTTTTATGTTGTAGGTTGTTGTTCTCGCTTACGTTCCTTAATTCTTTGTATGAGCTTCTTGACTATTTCAAAAGCTCTGAAATAAAATTCTTTGTTGAATAATTGCGAATCGTTCATGGCCTTGTAGATCAGGAACGCCGCAATGGGCAGCAGCACAATATTTGATAGCCACATGCCCCCAAAGGTGGTCAGCACATCTTTCCGCGCCATTTTCTCGCCCACCATGAAAAAGATATTAAATATAACAAAAAATATTACTGCAAATACCAGGGGCGTTCCCAAACCGCCTTTGCGGATAATGGAGCCCAGGGGCGCCCCTATCAGGAACATCACTACACAGGCGGCTGCCAGGGTGAACTTACGCTGCCACTCCACCTTATGCAGGATCATAATGGTATTTTTATCGCCATATTCCTTGGCCGGCGCTTCCAGGTTACTCTGTGTTTCACGCAGGGCTTGTTCCGCACGGTCTAATACATAACGGTAATTCTTTTGTGGTATTATGTCCTTAAACTGCTGAACGCCCAGCGAAGGGGCGGAAGGCAGCCAGGCGCTGTCTTTCCATTTATAAAAAGGATAGCGGGAGGTTACATAGGCGCTCACGGTTTTGCTTACATTGGCCGCCTCCCGGTTCAGGGAATCAATGGCTTTATCCAGCTGCCGTATGTTCAGCATTTGCTGGTTAGAGGCAAACAGGCCCATATCCAGGCGGCTAAAGGTAAAGGAGCTAAGGTCAAATGCTTTTTTATATTCTTTAAAACCCATGCGTATCAGCTCACCGGGTGTGTTGGAACCGCGCAGGTTACGTTCCTCATACCGCCAGCCATCGTTCAGCACAAAGTACAGGAAACGTTTGTTGCTGGAAAGCTCCATGGTGCCTTTGTTAGCCAGTATCAGCTTATCGGCTGCACCGCCGCCGCCGTTTGACCGATCAAAGATCATTACCTGGTGAATGGTCCTGTTATCTTTTTCCTTGCGCGCTACTTTGATCGTATAGCCGGGAATATCACCGTAAAACACGCCTGCTTTAATATTAAAGGCCGGCTTGGAATTGGTAATATCATACAGCAGTGATTTTGCGCGCAGGTTAGCAACCGGTATCACGTAGTTGGCAAACAAAAAAGCAAGTACGCCAATAAAAATACAAACAAACAGTAACGGACGTATGAAACGCAGCAGGGAAATACCGGATGATTTTAAGGCCACCAGCTCAAAGCTCTCTCCCAGGTTGCCAAAGGTCATAATAGAAGAAAGCAATACCGCCAGCGGCAGGGCCAGGGTAATTAAGCTGGCGCTGGTATAGGAAATAAGCTCCAGTATTACCGGAAGGTCCAGCCCTTTGCCCACCAGGTCGTCAATGTACTTCCAGAGAAATTGCATCAGCAATACGAACCAGGTAACAAAAAAAGTGGCTATAAAGGGCCCCAGGAATGTTTTAATAATGAGCTTATCAAGTTTTTTCACTTGGTAATAATAGTTATTATTTACGATTTTTACCATGTTATCAGGCCGCAAAAAATTGCCGGAGCAATGAGCGCCTGATCCTGTACGAGCCGCAAATTTACTTCGATTTTCCGTAGCAGCGGCCACGCGGGTATGATGATAGCGTTAATTATATGAGAAAATTTTTGCTTACACCTGCGGAGCGGCAGGTAGCTTTTGATGCCGCCTGGATCTATCATAAGAACAGCGTGATCACCAAGGTGATGGAGCTGTTTGGCGCACTGCACCGCGAGCTGGAAACACAGGCGCCGACAGCGGCCTTCCCGGTACCCTGCCTGCAGCAGGGCGGTAAAATATCCAAGGGAGAGCGGTATAAAGAGCTACCCTATGTAATACTGGATTATCCGCGGTACTTTAGCCAGGAGGCGGTATTGGCCTTCCGTACCATGTTCTGGTGGGGCCATTATTTCAGCTGTACCTTACACCTGGCCGGTACGGTAAAAATACATTATGCGTCCGCGTTAAAAGCCGGTTATGGAACGCTGGTGTCGCACGACTTCCAGGTAGCTGTGCAGGACGATCCCTGGCTGCATGATTTTGAAAATGGAAATTACCGGGCAGTAGCTGCTTTTACGCCACAGGAGTGGGATGCATGGGTGGAGCAAAAAGATTTTATAAAGCTGGCAAAACCGTTTGCCCTGGAAATTTGGGAAAAAATAATCCCTGAAGCAGTAGCCTGTTATACAACCTTACTGGCAATAATAAATGGGTAATGAAGGTAGTGAGTGACTGGTAAATATGAGGGGTATTACAAAGTCAATTACTAGCTACCGTAACGGGTATTAATTCCCGATACGGTGAAAAAGGTCTTTTACCTGGTAGTCCCAAAGCTGGCTCTGGTCGGCTATTTCTTTCTTCTCTGCAAAATCTTTTACTACCAGTATAGTTTCATTGGTAACTTCTGATATCTGAATGCGGAACTCAAAAAATTCTCCATTAGGGGCATGTAACCAACGCAAACGAATAAATTCTTCTTCCTCCTGCTCCAGCACTTCGGCTTCTTCAGTGGCGCCATTCCAGGAAAAGGAAAAAACATTATCCCTGAAATCTACTTTATCAGCAAACCACTCCTGCAAACCGGCGGGGGTGGAAAGGAATTCGTATAAGATACTGGGTGAGCACCGTACCGGGTATTCCAACTCATATTGCACTTTCTTAGACATCGCTCAATGTAATTAGTAAATCAATATCATCCGGCTGCAATTATAGAAAAATATTTATTCTGTCAAAATAATTTGCTGTTTTTTTTTAATCAATTCCGGCATTTATTTGATGATTTATAAATTTTATTACTATTAAAACAATATTTAATATATTTATGTTGATTAATAGTCTATTAGACACTTTTTCCGGCAGGATCGGCCGGTGAAACCTATAGTCAGACAGAAATAAATAATCAATCGATTTTGCTTGAAAACGGTTTAACAAGTAAACATTTTTTTTGGGTGGTGTCTAAAAAAACTTATTTTTGTCTGGTATTCGTCAAAAATTAACTTTTTATTAATAACCTGTAACTGTTCCGACTCTATGTCAATGCGCCAACTCAAGATCACGAAGTCGATTACGAACAGGGAATCACAATCCCTGGAGAAGTACTTGCAGGAAATTGGAAAAGTAGATCTGATAACGCCGGAGGAAGAAGTGAACCTCGCCATCCGAATCAAGCAGGGTGACCAGCGGGCACTGGAAAAACTGACCAAAGCCAATTTACGCTTTGTGGTTTCCGTGGCTAAGCAGTATCAGAACCAGGGCCTGTCGCTCAGTGATCTCATTAATGAAGGTAATCTGGGCCTCATAAAAGCGGCTCAGCGTTTTGATGAAACCAGGGGTTTCAAATTCATTTCCTATGCCGTATGGTGGATCCGTCAATCCATTCTGCAGGCATTGGCAGAACAGTCCCGTATTGTACGCCTGCCTTTGAACAAAGTAGGCTTAAGCAATAAGATCAGTAAAGCATATTCCCAGCTGGAGCAGGAATTTGAGAGAGAACCCTCTCCCGACGAACTGGCTACCATCCTGGAAATTAATACAGAAGAGGTAGAGGCCACCTTAGGGGTAGCTGCCCGCCACGTATCTATGGACGCTCCGTTCATTGATGGTGAGGACAACTCCCTGCTGGATGTGCTGGAAAACCCGAATGCAGTTAGCGCCGATGAGGAGCTGGATCATCATGATTCACTGCGCCGGGAAATAGAACGTTCCCTGTCTACCTTAACCGACCGTCAGAAAGATGTGATCATGCTGTACTTCGGCATTGCCGTTGAACATCCCATGTCACTGGAAGATATTGGTGAAAAGTTTGGTCTTACCCGCGAACGTGTACGCCAGATCAAGGATAAAGCCATCACAAAGCTGCGCACAACCTCGCGGAGCAAGCTACTCCGGAACTATTTAGGCAGCTGAGTATGCTAAATGGTTTTAGTGGCTCAGTAAGCGTTGCTGGTATTTTTGTAATCTATGTTAGTTTTGTAATCAGACCGTAAAAACATAATTTCGCAAAAAAAATGGTGAATATGTTAGCATATTCACCATTTTTTTTGCCGTTACGGAAAGCCTGGCAGCAGATTGCGGGCCGGCAATCACGAACGATTAACGTAACTTTGATCCGTAAAAACAACTAATAGATCTACTAATGTTTGAATCATTATCAGAAAGGCTGGATTCCGCGTTCAAACTCTTGAAAGGAGAGGGCCGTATCTCTGAAATCAACGTGGCCAGCACCGTGAAGGAAATACGCCGTGCGCTGGTGGATGCGGACGTGAACTATAAAATAGCCAAAGACTTTACCGACCGGGTAAAGGATAAGGCGCAGGGTGAAAAGGTGCTTACCGCCATCTCTCCCGGGCAGCTGATGGTGAAGATCGTGAAGGACGAGCTGGCGGCCCTGATGGGGGGTGAAGCGGCAGAGCTGGAGCTCAAAGCCAATCCTACCATTATACTCATAGCCGGTTTACAGGGTTCGGGTAAAACCACCTTCTCCGGCAAGCTTGCCAACTTCCTGAAAACCAAGAAGGGTAAGAAGCCATTGCTGGTAGCGGCGGACATTTACCGCCCGGCGGCTATTGACCAGCTGAAAGTGCTGGGGGGGCAGATAGAAGTACCCGTGTACAGCGAGCCGGAAAATAAAAATGCCGTGCAGATAGCTGAAAATGCTATTAAAGAAGCCAAACAGAACGGAAATAACGTAATTGTTATAGATACTGCCGGCCGTTTGGCTGTGGATGAAGCTATGATGACCGAAGTGGCCAATATCCGCAAAGCGGTGCAGCCACAGGAAATCCTGTTCGTAGTGGACTCCATGACCGGCCAGGATGCGGTGAACACCGCCAAGGCCTTTAACGACCGCCTGGACTTCAGCGGTGTGGTGCTTACCAAGCTGGATGGCGATACCCGTGGTGGTGCTGCCTTAACCATCAAGTACACCGTGGAAAAGCCCATTAAGTTCGTGAGCATGGGTGAAAAGCTGGACACGCTGGATGTGTTTTACCCCGAGCGTATGGCACAGCGTATCCTGGGCATGGGTGATATTACCACCCTGGTAGAAAGGGCGCAGGCGCAGTTCAATGAAGAACAGGCTAAAAAGCTGGAGAAGAAGATCCGTCAGAACCAGTTCGATTTTGATGACTTCCGGGAGCAGCTGCAGCAGATCAAGAAAATGGGTAACCTGAAAGACCTGATGGGGATGATACCCGGGGTAGGTAAGGCTATCAAGGATATTGATATCAGCGATGATGCCTTTAAAGGCATAGAAGCCATGATAGGCTCCATGACACCCCAGGAACGGGGTAACCCGGATCTGATAGACGGCAGCCGCCGTAAGCGTATTGCCAAAGGCGCCGGTAAAGAGATCCAGGATGTGAACCAGTTCATGAAGCAGTTTGAGCAAATGCGGCAAATGATGAAGATGATGAATAAAATGGGTGCAGGAGGCAAAGGACTGAAAGCGCTGGGAAGATAGAATTTAGTCCATGGTCTACTGTCGATGGTTCATAGCCTGTAGCGGGGATGCTGGTTTTCAGGCAGTATGCAATGGGCTATGGACCGTGAACTATGAGCTTGGCAGGAAATTATTTTGAGATTCACAATTATTCTGTTATTTTTGCACCCCTATATATTTTTTTTATAACTCGCAAAAAAATAATTCGATTTATTTATGCCAGTAAAGATCAGATTACAACGTCATGGCGCGAAGAAAAGACCTTTCTATTTTATTGTAGTAGCCGATGCGCGCGCGCCCAGAGATGGTAAATTCATCCAGAAGATCGGTACTTACAATCCCTTAACCGTTCCGGCATCTATTAACATTGATACCGAAAAAGCACTGCGCTGGTTACAAAAAGGTGCCCAGCCCACTGATACGGTAAGGAGAATTCTTTCTTTCAAAGGTGTGCTGTATTTGAAACACCTGTTGAGAGGGGTTAAATTAGGTCTGTTTGATGAGCCTACTGCTTACAAGAAATTTGAGCAATGGCAGGCAGAACATGAGCAGAAAGTAGCGGCCCGCCGCGATTCCCACAAGAAAGCACGTGCTATTACACCCATCGTAAAGAGGGTAGAGGATGCACCGGCTGAAGGTGGTAACGCAGAATAAGCTATTTGCTTGATCATACTTAAAAGGGAAATATTTGTCCGCAAATATTTCCTTTTTTATTTTGAACCGTTTCCCGGAATATGAACAATTACTTCAGCATAGGAAGACTGGTAGCCGCTTTTGGCTTGCAAGGAGAGCTAATACTCCGGCATAGCCTGGGTAAAAGAACCGCCCTTAAAGGAGTGGAGGTGCTTTTCCTGGAACAGCGGAAGAACAGCTTTATCCCTTACTTTTTACAAAAGGCCAGCATTAAGGATCATGAGCATGCCTTTGTAAAGCTGGAAGGGATTGACAGTAAAGAGGCCGCGCAAAAGCTGGTGCAAACGCCGGTATACATGCAGGAAACGGATTTTAAGCAGCAGACTGCATCCGCTGCGCCTTTGTCCCTGCTGGGTTTTACCGTGCACGATGCTGCGCAGGGCGTATTGGGCGTTATTGAAGAGGTGATTGAAATGCCCATGCAGGTACTGGCTAAAGTGACTATACAGGGTAAAGAAGCCCTGCTGCCGCTTAACGAGCAGTCGCTGGTAAAAATTGATAAAAAGAACCAGGTAGTACACCTGCAGCTGCCGGATGGCCTGCTGGATGTTTATTTGGGGTAGTCCATGGACTAAAAAACTTCACACATGCGCATCGACATTATTACCGTACAACCGGGCCTGCTGGAAAGCCCCTTTTCCCACTCCATCCTGAAACGGGCGCAGGCAAAGGGGCTGCTGGAAATACAGGTGCATAACCTGCGGGATTACTCTACCTTCAAGCATAACCAGGTGGATGACTACCAGTTTGGGGGCGGCGCCGGTATGGTAATGATGATGGAGCCGGTGATCAACGCTATTGAGCTGTTGCAGGCCAAAACCACCTATGATGAAGTGATTTACCTGACCCCCGATGGCGCTACCCTGAACCAGTCTATGGCTAATCAATTGTCGTTAAAAGGTAACCTGCTGTTATTATGCGGCCATTATAAAGGCATAGATGAGCGGATCCGGGAGCATTTCATTACCATGGAGATCTCCATTGGCGATTATGTGCTGTCCGGCGGGGAGCTGGCAGCAGCTGTGCTGGTAGATGCCATTGGCCGCCTTATACCCGGGGTGCTGAATGATGAAACTTCCGCCCTTTTCGACTCATTCCAGGACCATTTGCTGGCGCCGCCGGTTTATACCCGGCCGGAGGAGTTCCGGGGCTGGAAGGTGCCGGAGGTACTGCTGAGCGGCGACCACCGCAAAATTGAGGACTGGCGGCATACGCAGGCCCTGGAACGCACGCAACAGCGCCGCCCGGATCTTTTAAAATAGAGCTATTTGCAGTTAGCTATTAGCGGTTGGCTGTCAGCACTTAGCTGATTGTGCCGAAGCTAACTGCTAATTTCCTGCAGCTAGTGGCTGCCAGTCACCAGCTAACCGCTAATAGCTAACAGCTGCCAGTCAATATTTTTCCGCAATAATTTGGAACTTCTCATTTGTATACTTACCTTTGCCGTCCCATAAATAATTGTAAAGATGAACGCTATTTCTTTTGTTCACGAGCAACTGACAGGAAAAAAAGAATTTCCGAAATTTAAAGCCGGTGACAATGTTACCGTTAACTATAAAATTGTGGAAGGTAACAAGGAAAGGATCCAGTCCTTTAAAGGGGACGTGGTGAAGATCCAGGGTACCGGTTTTACTGCTTCTTTTACCGTGCGTAAGATCTCTGATGGTGTAGGTGTTGAAAGGGTTTTCCCCCTGTTCTCTCCTAACATTGATTCCATCCTGCTGCATAAAGTAGGTAAGGTAAGAAGGGCAAAACTGTATTACCTGCGTGAGCGCGCTGGTAAAGCAGCCCGTATCAAGGAAAAAAGGGTTTAGTACACAATACAGGGAAATTAGTGAAAACGGGAACCGTTCCTGACGGTTTCCGTTTTCTATTTTTATGACCCTTATTGCTCAGAATGCTGGCCCGGCGCAAGGTTAAAATCTACTTAAACTAATAGCCTGCGTCAGAAAATACCAATTATAAGGTCTATCTTTGTACACTGAACTTTTAAAACTGAGAAAATGACTGCCGTTATTGTAAAATCACCACTTTTACTGTTCCAAGATCTTGGTATGACTGAATTACTGTTAATAGCACTGGTTGTATTATTACTGTTTGGTGGAAGAAAAATTCCCGAATTAATGCGCGGTCTTGGTAAAGGTATCCGTGAGTTTAATGATGCCAAGAACAATGTGCGTCAGGAAATTGAGGATGGTATGAAAGAACAGCCTTCCACTTCTGACGTTAAGAAGTAATTCCCGTTACGCCACCCGATTACCGGAAATTGTTACGGAGCTTTATGTTAAATTGCCGGAATAGATCAGCCTATTTGCCAATTTAACCATATCACCAATTTAACATTAAAGAATTTAACTGGTTTAGCATTGTCTGAATTCAGCAGTATATCGTCTTTTCACAAAGCCTTATACGCCGGCAGCACTACCTGTACGGAGGTGGTACGCTATTACCTGCAGCGCATAGCCCAATCTTCACATTTGAACGCCTTCCTGGAAGTTTATGAAACGGAGGCCCTTGAAAAAGCCGCTGAGCTGGACGCCCGCATCCGTAAAGGAGAGCCGGTAGGCCCATTGGCAGGGGTAGTGGTAGGCAATAAGGATGTGATCTGCTACAAAGGGCATAAAGTAAGCGCCGCTTCCCGCATTTTAGAAGGATTTACCTCTTTGTATTCCGCTACCGCAATTGAAAGATTGCTGGCAGCGGATGCTATTATTATAGGCAGCCTGAACTGCGATGAGTTTGCGATGGGATCTACCAACGAGAACTCAACTTACGGGCCGGTGCTGAATGCGCTGGATAACACCCGGGTGCCGGGCGGTTCTTCCGGCGGCTCTGCAGTGGCCGTGCAGGCTGGTTTATGCCAGGTAAGCCTGGGAAGCGATACCGGCGGCTCCGTACGGCAGCCCGCCGATTTTTGCGGTATAGTAGGGTTAAAGCCTACCTATGGCCGCATTTCCCGTTACGGGCTTATTGCGTATGCCTCTTCCTTTGACCAGATAGGGATTTTTGGCAGGAATATTGCAGATGTGGCTTCGGTTTTACAGGTTATTGCCGGGCCCGATGAGTATGATAGTACAGTAGCGCAAAAGGAAGTTCCTGATTATCAGGCTGCCCTGGCGCACAATAAAACATACAAATTCGCGTATTTAAAGGACGCGCTGCATCACGAGGGACTGGATGCTGAAATGCGGGATGGCTTTTCCGGCTTCTTTGAAGAGTTAGAAGCAGCCGGAAACACAGTAACCGCCACAGATTTTGCCTACCTGGATTATATAGTACCCGCGTATTATGTGCTCACTACGGCAGAAGCTTCCTCAAACCTCTCGCGATTTGATGGAGTAAAATATGGTCACAGAACCGCCCAAAAAGACCTGGATCTGACCGATTTCTACAAAAAAAGCCGGTCGGAAGGTTTTGGTAAGGAAGTAAAACGTCGTATATTGCTGGGAACCTTTGTGCTGAGTGCAGGCTATTATGATGCCTATTACACTAAAGCACAGCAGGTTCGAAGATTGGTGGTAGACAAACTATCACAGATATTATCAGAGTATGATGCCATTTTAATGCCAACTGTTCCCAGTACAGCTTTTAAAATTGGAGAAAAAACCGAAGACCCTATTGCCATGTACCTTGCCGACATTTACACGGTACTGGCGAACCTAGCAGGGGTACCGGCCATATCCGTACCGCTGCGCCGGCATTCAAACGGAATGCCCTTTGGTGTGCAGATCATCACAAAGCAATTTGACGAAGCGAGCTTGTTAAACATTGCAGATCACGTTATGCAATTGATTTCAGTGAGACAGGTTACTATTGTTTAAAATAAAAATGTGTATGAGGAAAATCTTTTTACTACTGCTGTTGCCAGCGATGGGTGCAATGAGTGTGTTTGCGGCAGATGGCGATGTGGTATCTAAAGAGATGGTTGCTCCCCAACAGGCAGCACCGGACACGGCGATCCTTATGAGTAAGGTAAAACTGCCGAAGGATACCACTACTACACCTTTTGGAACAGCTACTGCTACTGCGGCGGTAAGAAGGGGCGCAGAAAGCCTGCCCTCCAGCGTTCGCAGCCCCAAGGTGTACGAACAGATCAACAACAACCTGGTAGCAGGTTATATTAACACGTATGCTACCCGTTACAGCCAGCATTTGCAGATCATGCTTGAAAGGGGCGAGCCCTATTTCGTAATGATCGAGAAAATTTTCAGGGAACATGGTATTCCCGAAGAAATGAAGTACCTGGCCGTAATTGAATCCAGCTTTAATACCAATGCCCGTTCCAGGGTAGGAGCCGTAGGCGCCTGGCAGTTTATGTCCGGTACCGCCCGCATCTTTGGCCTGAGCGTAGGTAAAAAAGTGGATGAAAGAAAAGACTTCTACAAATCTACCCTGGCAGCAGCCAAATACCTGAACGAGCTGTATGAGCAGTTTGGCGACTGGTTGCTGGTAGTAGCCGCTTACAACTGCGGTGGCGGTGGAGTGCAGCGTGCCATGAAAGCCAGCGGCCGTGAAGACTTCTGGGGCATGCAGTACTTTTTACCGGCAGAATCCCGTAACCATGTGTACAAGTTCATTGCTACCGGTTATATACTGGATAGGTTCAATAACTTCTTTGGTGTAGGGGATGATGCAGGCAGCAGCAGCCTGGTAGCTTCCATGGAAAAACCGGTTGCTTTCACTACAGCAGCACCTTCTGAGCTTACAGAAGATGATATGTTCAACACTGTAGAGTTCAACATTAGCGGCAAATACCGTATAGAAGCTATTGCCAAAAAGCTGAACATAGAGATAGCTGAAATGAACCGCCTGAATCCTGGCTTTGCACAGGCGCTGGCCGGCCCGGAAAACAGCTATGACCTGCGGGTTCCTAAAGACAAAATGAAAGTGTTCATGAATGAGCGGGACGAGATCCTGAAAGAATCCGTTCAAATGACACTGGATGATAAGGCAGCAGCTTCCACCAGGGCTAAGTTCCCGCCCCCTGCCAGGATCCCGGTACGGGAGTCCAGCAGCGCCAAAAAAGCGGTAGGTACTGCCAAAGTGTACAAAGCTAAATCCTCCGGTAAGAAGCGCAGCACTGTGAGGAAGAGTACAACTGCTAAAAAGCGTACCACTACCAGCACTGCAGCTAAGAAAAAGAAATAGATCATTACAGGATATACAGGAAGGACCGCCCAGGCGGTCCTTTTTTATGAATACCATTGTCATGTTCATACAGGAGCAGATCAACGAATTTTTACGCAACAAGCTGTATGCCGCAAGCTGCATTGGCGGACGGCTGGAGTGCCAGGCTACTTCGGGCACCCTGCTTACGCTGCGCGGGCAAAAGGCTGATGGGAAGAACTTTTTTTTCTGGGATCTGGAAATGCCGCTGCAGCGGCTCATTCATCAATACCTGACACTGGAGGCGCCGCAGGCCGCTGCTTTTACCATTGATATAGATCTTGAGCAAAATAGTTTTGTGTACCGGCTTAGCTCAGCGGCGGAAATAAAGGCCATGGAAAAAGCCAATGCCCTCCAGGAAAAAGCAGAAGCAGATCAGCGTCTGCAGGACATGAAAGCCGCGCTGCTTGCTAATAACACCCCCTACGGCCAGGCATTAGCTACCAAAGTTGCGCAGGCGCTTAATAACCGTGGTGCGCTTATGAACAGCCACCGGGATTACTGCGGCATGGGGCTGGAAAAAGATGCTAAAGGGCAATATCTGTACGGGGAAGTTTGGGATGGTGGTTTAACACCCGGCGCCCGCACCTTTGCGGATAAAGCCAGCTTTATACAATGGCTGGCCGCGCAGTCAGATGCCAGCATGGCCAACCTGCAAAGCAAGGATACCTGGGTATGGAATAACCAGGTTATTAACCGGCAAAGGCTGGAAGCCTTTATTCAAGGCTTGCCTTCATAGGGCCTGATGCCTTCCAGGATCTTTTAGATTCAAAATGCTTTACCATATCCAGCAGGGGACCGGTCATAAAGGTGGTGGCCAGGGCCATTAACACCAGCATAGCAAATATTTCAGGGGATAAAATGCCAAGATCGTAACCCAGGTTCAGCACAATCAGCTCCATTAACCCGCGGGTATTCATTAAAGCGCCAATAGCCGTAGCATCCGTCCAGGACTGCCCCATTAACCGTGCGGTAAGCGCGCTGCCGCCAAATTTTCCACCCACAGCCACCAGCATGATCAGCCCAAAAACGGCCCACAGGTGTCCGGCGCTTAACAATCCTATTTGTGTACGCAGGCCGGTAAAAGCAAAGAAAATGGGCAGCAGCAACAGTACGCTGATATCTTCTACTTTATCCGTGAGCCAGGTTTTGATAGTAGCATCAGCCGGCATAATTACGCCTGCAAGAAAGGCCCCGAATAAAGCGTGAATACCGATCACCTCTGTGATCCAGGCAGAGAGCAATACAACAAGGAATACAGTGGCTACAGCTGCTACCTTGTTACCGGCAGCAGTGTACTTCCTGATCTGCTTATCCAGCCAGGGCTTTATAACATATAACATAATGCCCACAAACAGCAGGGCTGCTCCCAGGGTAATAAGCGTGCCTGCAAAACCCGTAGCTTTTGCAATGGCTACCACGGCAGCCAGTATACACCATGCAGTAACATCATCGGCTGCTGCGCAGGTAATGGCCAGTATGCCCAATGGAGTGCCGCTAAGCTTACGCTCCTGCACAATACGCGCCAGCACCGGGAAAGCGGTAATGCTCATAGCAATACCCATAAACAGGGCAAAAGAAATAAACCCTACGTTGGCAGGAGCAAAGTTTGGGAAAATATAATAAGCCAGCCACACGCCCAGGAAGAACGGGAATACGATGCTTACATGGCTGATCATCACAGCCACATGCGCTTTGTTCTTTACCTTGCTGGCATCCAGCTCCATGCCTACTATGAACATGAAAAAGGCCAGGCCTATCTGGCTCAGGAACTGCAGTGTTTTCAGGCTTTCTGCCGGGAACAGGAAGCTGCTGCCGCCGGGTAATAACCATCCAAGCAGGGAAGGGCCCAGGCAAATACCGGCCACTATTTCGCCTACCACTGCCGGCTGTTTTATATAACGCGCCAGCTTGCCAAACACACGGGCTGTTACTACGATCAGGATGATCTGCAATAATAAAAGACTAAGGGGATGGTGGATGGTATCCAGCCATTGCTGTCCTAAGCTTAACGGTGCTGCAGTGGCAGCCGGTACCGCGCCTCCGCCGTCCTTCACCGGCAAATGGTTACCCTGGTTAATAATGAACCATATTAAACCGCCAAAAAGGCCAATGATAACCGGATACAACAGAGTTTGTTTACGCATAAGCCATTGTTTGCAGTTACAAGTTAGGAAAATATGCTATTGTATACCATCCCCGGAGCTGCGGACATATTTATCCTCACAGCTGACAAGCTGCCTGTTCAAAAATGACGTATATACGTAAGAGTTAGTAAAATGATCACGGCGCTACGGATACAGAATGGCGCCAACCGCAATACCGCATTAAGCGTTAGTTAGGATAGTCACTGAAAAAATTACTTGTGAAAATTGTCCGTGATAATAAGTCTCTCGTGATCTGTTGTCCGCTCTTGTAACTGGAATGTTGGATAGTTGTGCTTATGCTATTCTCTTAATATAATCCTCAAACTCTTTTACGGTATGAAAAACATTTTGCGGTAATCCCGCGCCACCAGCACGTTTCGTGTCAGGCACCACGGATACGCCAATGTAAGATTCACCATCATACTGGATAGCCACTACATCCCCTGACCTGAACACGTCTATCACGATCACGCCTGAATTAAATGCAGTTATATCTACCTTATAAGAGGGGAAGGATGTATTAATAAAGTCTGTTAGTGTGGTTTTATCTACCTTCATATCATTGTTTTTGTCCTGGTTTAGGGAGGGGGCTTACCCGGTGCATAGGAACGCCGGCGCCTGCTTGGAATAGTGTGATTTATGACTAAGATAATATTATTGATCATTTTCATAACAATTTTTTTGTTATTACGACGTTATCCGGCCCTTCGTTCCCGTACTAATTGTTTACCAATACTAAAAACGCTTTAGGGTTATTTTAACTTTTTATGCAGGTTACTTTTAACGGGCCGGGGATATAAAGTGAAAACTACACCCTATGCGTTCTTCACTTTCTTACCTCATGTTACCACTCCTGGTATTGGCTGCCTGTCAGTCAGCACAGTATAATGGGGAGCCCTCCAAAACTGCCGGTGCTTATGAAGTGCAGGCCGATTCCACCAAATTTGCAAATGACATTACGGCGCTCAATTCCCCCTCGCGGAAAAGGGTGCGCACTGCTGATGTGCGGTGCCGTGTGAACAATGTATTCAAGGCAGCATCTGCCCTGGAACAGGTAGTTACAGGCCTGAATGGTATTGTAGTGGAAAGCCACCTGCAAAATGAGTTCGGGGTGTTAAAAGAAGTATCCTACACCACGGATTCACTGAAACGCATTCAGCTGTACACACCCACAGCCAACCTTACACTGCGCGTACCTGCAGCCAGCTTGGATTCCGTAGTGCATGCCCTTACCGGCATGGCAGCGTTTATTGATTACCGTACATTGAAAGAGCAGGACAAAACCTGGGATTACCTGACCAATGCATTGAAGAACAAAGAGATGGATGTAGTATCATCCGTAAAACCCGGCAAAGACAGTACCCTGCTGGATGTAATGGCTTACCAGGACAGGAAAAAAGAGTATGCCGTTGACCGTAAGATCATGAACCTGGCTATCCTGGATGATGTGAACTATGCCACTTTCACGGTGCAGCTGTTCCAGCCGCAGGTGGCAGATGTGCAGGTGGTGGTGAACCCGGAGCAGGTAACCCGCGCCGGTTTTGGTACGGAGCTGTTAACAGCGCTGCGTAATGGGGCCGATGCTTTCCGTAGTGTAGTGCTCTTCCTGCTGCAGCTGTGGCCTTTCCTGATCCTTTTGGGAGTGGGCTGGTATGGTTACCGGAAAATGCAGGGCAGGTATATGGTGAAGAGTGTGAAATAAGACAGACCTTGCAGGTAAAAGTAAGAGGAAGCACCGCGGTGCTTCCTCTTACTTTTATGGGACAGTATGGGATACTTTTACAGCGGCGTGTAGGATATTTGTGAATACGTCCGTAATATTATAACTGCATGAAAAAGATCCACGTTTTTGCCGCCATAATTGGCGCTGCATTACTTTTTTCCCATACCGGCTTTTCACAGGTTAAAGTGCAGGAGCTGCGCTGTGAAAACCTGAACAATCCTGTTGGGTTGGATGTACTGCAGCCACGCTTCAGCTGGCAATTAGCTGCCACCCAGCGGAATGTATTACAAACCGCTTATGAATTAAAGATCTCCAAAAATAATACGGTGGTATGGAGCAGCGGAAAAGTGAACAGCGATTCTTCCGTACATGTAGCCTATAAGGGCCAGGCCCTGGAGCCCGATACCCGCTACAGCTGGCAGGTACGGATATGGGATAATAAAGGTAAAACCTCCGGTTGGAGTACGCCTGCTTACTGGCACACCGGGTTGCTGAATGCCGGTAACTGGAAAGCGCAATGGATCACTTCCGGCTTGCCGGGCGACAGTGCCGGCGGCATTGCTCCCTTTTTTCGCAAAACGTTTAGTACGGCTAAAAAAGTGCAGTCGGCCACTGCTTATATAACTGCGCATGGATTATATGAAGCGCAGCTGAATGGCAAGCGGGTAGGGGATGCTTTCCTGACCCCGGGCTGGACCAGCTATAACAAACACCTCACTTATCAAACCTATGATGTTACCTCCCTGCTGCAAAGCGGCAAAAATGCTATTGGGGTTATACTCGGCAGCGGCTGGTACCGTGGCCCGCTTAGCTGGAGCAAGCTGAAAAATTATTACGGCAAGGATGCTGCTTTGTTGTTCCAGCTGAATATTCATTACACAGATGGTACTACGGAAACAGTAGTATCTGATAACTCCTGGAAAGCAGCTACGGGTGGTATCATATCCTCCGAGATCTATGATGGGGAAGTGTTTGATGCCCGCCTGCAAAAAACAGATTGGGCCGGCGCCGGCTTTGATGACAGCCAGTGGGCAGCCGTTAAAGTTAAGGATGCACCGCTTGATAACCTTTCCGCTTCCTATAACGAGCTTATTAAAAAACATGAAACCTTTACACCCATTAAAGTTATGACCACGCCCAAAGGCGACCAGGTGCTGGATTTTGGGCAAAACCTGGTAGGCTGGGTGCAGGTAAAAGTAAAAGGCAAAGCAGGTGATACGGTTAAGGTAGCGCATGTAGAAGTGCTGGATAAAAAAGGGGAGCCTTATTATGAAAACCTCCGTTCCGCCAGGGCAGAAGATCTGTTCATCCTGAAAGGTGATGGTACGGAAGTATTTGAGCCGCATTTTACATTTCATGGTTTTCGTTATATCCGTGTAAAAGGGATTAACGGACCTTTGAACCCCGCTGATTTTACCGCCGTGGCATTGTATTCTGATATGCCTTTAACCGGGGATTTCAGCTGCTCTGATCCGCTGGTGGACCAGCTGCAGCACAACATCCGCTGGGGGCAGCAGGGTAATTTCCTGGATGTGCCTACGGATTGTCCGCAGCGTGATGAACGTTTGGGGTGGACCGGTGATGCAGCTATGTTTTCCCGCACTGCCACTTTTAACCGCCAGGTAAATAACTTTTTTGCCAAATGGTTAAAAGACGTGGCTTTTGACCAGGCATCAAACGGCGCCGTGCCGTTTGTTGTACCCAACCTACTTTCTATTTTTCCTGATCCTGTGGGTGCTACCGGTTGGTCTGACGCAGCTACCATTGTTCCCTGGAACACTTATTTAGCGTACGGCGATGCCCGTTTGATCGAAGAACAATATCCCAGCATGAAAGCCTGGGTAGGTTATATTGAAAAGGCGGCTAAAAATGACCTGTGGAATACAGGCTTCCAGTTTGGCGACTGGCTCTCTTACCGCGCAGAGGAGAATGATGCTTTTAACGCGGTATCAGCCATAACAGACAGCCGCCTGGTGGCGCAGTGTTTCTGGGCCAACTCCACACAGATCATGATCAATTCCGCTAAGCTCCTGGGTAAAACGGAAGATGTGAACTATTATACCGAACAGCTGCGCCGCATTAAAGCTGCTTTTGTAAAGGAGTATGTAACGCCTAACGGCAGGCTGGTATCCGGCACGCAAACCGCTTATGTGTTAACGTTATATTTTGATATGCTGCCTGAAGCCATGCGCCCGCGTATTGTAGATGAGCTGGTGGAAAATATTAAGCACTATCATAACCATCTTACCACCGGCTTTTTGGGCACGCCTTTTCTGTGTCATGTATTAAGCCGTTTCGGACAGACAGAAGTAGCGTACAAGCTGCTGCTGCAAAAAACATATCCGTCGTGGTTATACCCTGTGAAAATGGGCGCTACCACTATCTGGGAGCGTTGGGATTCCATGAAGCCGGACAGCACTTTCCAGGATCCCGGCATGACTTCCTTTAATCACTACGCCTATGGCGCTATTGGCGATTGGATGTACCGTACCATGGTAGGCCTGGATACGTATGAAGATGCGCCGGGCTACAAACATATTAAAGTACAGCCGCACCCTGGCGGTGGCATTACCAGCGCCAATGCCAGCTTAAAAACCTATTACGGCACAGCAGCTGCCGGCTGGAAAATAAACGATGGGAAAATTTTACTGAATGTGGAGGTACCTGCCAATACCACTGCTACTATTTATATACCGGGCAGCAGTGCGGAAAATATCCGGGAAGGCGGGCAGGCTCTTTCATCCCAAAAAGATATAAAGGTAAGCGGCACGGAAGCCGGGTATGTGCTGGTAAATGTAGGTTCCGGCAAATATGAGTTCACCGGCGCTTTTTGATCTGCATTAGTGTTTTTGTTCACTTTTATAAAAGGGCTGTACCATTTACTGGTACAGCCCTTGAAATTTAACAACTAAAACCAGATCTTTTATCGTTGCTGTTGCTGTGCATCATGTTTCTGGCGCTTAATGGCGCGGCTGTTGCGGTTTTCCTCGCGTTTCAGCTGGCGTCTTTCCTGGTTGGTTACCACGCCGTCTGCCTTGGCTTCTTTTTTATTCTGCTGCAATTTAGCTTCCCTTGTTTCCAGGTGTTTTGTTTCCCGTGCAGTTAGCTCGCCGGACTTAACGCCGTTGGCTATACGTTTTTGCTGGTTTACCTGGCGTTGTGTAACGCGGGGTGTGGCAGTTTGGGCATTGGATATATAACTGATGGCCATGCAGGCTATAAAAGCGCTTGCAAAAATAATACGTTTCATACGCATATAGTTTTTAAGGTGTATGTAGGATAGACTGCGTATTAAGGTCATGGTTTAACAGGGGCTGAAAATGAAATTGCGCTCAGCGCACAAACGCCTGATACTAAATAATTCGTAAATTTGAATTATGTCAATTACATCCAATACAGAGCTTGAAGGCATTAAGAAAGTAAGTGAAGCAGTGGGTACGGTGCTGCGGCAAATGCGGGAATACGCGCAACCGGGTATGACTACCAGCGCGTTAGATGAATATGGCGGGCAGCTGCTGGAAGCTGCAGGCGTGAAGTCTGCCCCTAAATTAACCTATGGTTTCCCCGGCTGGACCTGCATTAGCGTGAATAATGAAGTGGCGCACGGCATACCCTCAAACCGTATACTGAAGGAGGGCGACCTGGTGAATGTGGATGTTTCCGGTGAGCTGGATGGTTACTGGGCAGATAATGGCGGCTCTTTTGTGTTAGGGGAGGATCTTCATCAGCATGCTCCATTGGTAAATACCTCCAAGCAAATATTGCATAAAGCTATTCAGCATATTAAAGGCGGCGTTAAGATCGCTGAAATTGGCAGGTTAATAGAAACAGAAGCCAAAAAGGCGGGATACCGTGTAATTAAAAACCTGGTAGGCCATGGCGTGGGCAGAAGCCTGCATGAAGCGCCCAAGGAAATCCCCTGTTTTTATGACCGCTTTAACCTGGACCGTTTTAGAAAGAACGGTATTGTAGCTATTGAAACTTTTATCTCCACCCGCGCTACCTACGCATATAACAAAGGTGATGGCTGGACGCTGGTTACCAACGACGGCAGCTTTGTAGCCCAGCATGAGCATACCATTATGATCACAGATGGCCAGCCTGTTATTTTAACAGAGGCTAACGGCATCTGAGTGTAAGGTGAATGCTTACCGGCAATCTTGCATTCATGACCGCATCATAGGTTATGGGCGCAGCAGTGCCATATTATCCAGGATGAAAACACTGTCATCATCCGTAACCCCAATCCCTTTAATAAATAAAGTACCGGTAACTGCCGTTGTGCGCATCCCAATAAACGGGGTTATTGGTTTGCTGTTGCAGCTGTTATTGCGCTATGAATTTCTGGGGATACTACCCTATATTAGTGAACCACATTTATCAATGTTCTAATAATAAGTTCATGAAATATGCCCTCATAGTTGCATTGCTGGCAGTAAGCGCAGGTGTTGCAAAAGCACAATCACCGGTTATTATACAACAGGATCCTGAAATAGCGCAAATGGTGCAGGAAGTGTCTGCGGATTCCCTGCAGGCGTATGTGCAGGCCATGGTATCCTATGACACCCGCAGCACGCTGAGCACGCAGAAAGAGGCTAAGCGTGGTATAGGCGCAGCCAGGAATTGGGTTTTAAGTAAGTTCAACCAGTTTGCCGGGCAATCCGGCGGGCGTTTAACTGCTTATATAGATACTATTACGTATATGCCTGATGGCAAGCGGGTGGATGCGCCGATAAACCTGGGCAATGTAATGGGCGTTTTAAAGGGAACAGACCCTAATGATAAACGTATCTTCCTGATAAGCGGCCACCTGGACAGCCGCCGTACCGATGTAATGGACCGTACCGGCACTGCGCCCGGCGCCAATGACGATGCCAGCGGTTGTGCCGCCGTAATAGAATGTGCGCGGGTAATGAGCCGCCATGCTTTTCCCGCTACAGTGATCTTTGTAACGGTAAGCGGCGAAGAGCAGGGGCTGCTGGGTGCACATTTTTTAGCGGACAAAGCCCGCAAGCAAAAGTGGAATATTGAGGCTATGCTGAATAATGATATTGTAGGCAGCAATAACAGCAACGAAACCAATATTATTAATAATACGCAGATCCGCGTGTTCAGCGAAGGGCTGCCATATGGAACAGATTCCGCTGCTGCCGCCGCCATCCGGCAAATGGGCCTGGAAAATGATGGTAAAGCCCGGCAGCTGGCCCGTTATGTAAAAGAAACCGGTGAGCGGTATGTAGCTAACCTGGAGGTAGTGCTCATCTACCGTAACGACCGTTTCCTGCGCGGCGGGGATCACTCCCCTTTTGTAGAGAATGGATATGCTGCCGTACGCTTTACAGAAATGAATGAGAACTTTTACCATCAGCACCAGGACCTGCGTACTGAAAATGGTATTGAGTATGGCGACCTGGTAAAATTCATGGACTTTGAATACTTGCGCAAGAATGCCGCCATGAACCTGTCGAACCTTGCCAACCTGGCCAAAGCGCCGTCTATGCCGGAAGAGGTGTTGGTAGATGTTGCAGGCCTGGGTAATGCTACCACGCTGCATTGGAAAGCACCGTTAAATGGGAAAGTAAAAGGTTATTATGTAATGATGCGGGAATCCAGCAGCGCAGTATGGCAAAAGAAATTTTTCACAACCGATACTACTATTAAGCTCCCTTACTCAAAAGACAATTACTTTTTTGCCGTGCAATCCGTAGGCGAAGCGGGGAATGAAAGCCTGCCGGTAGTGCCCAAAGTGGCCGGCCGCCAAAGCGTACCGGTAAAACCGGCTAAGTAGCATCACGCTACTTTTTAATAGATAGATTCATATACACTGCGTGTGTAGAATCTATCTTATCCTCATAATTAGGGACCGGAATGGAATCTTTCTCCATTGTTGCGCTCCAGTAGTCTGTTATTCTTACCTTTTTAATCAGCGGGTATGCTTTAACAAACAGTTCCTGGTCATTTTTACGCCGGGTACCTATTACAACAGCATAGATCCTGAAATCAAAAGTGCCGTTCCTTTCTCCTATGCCATCTGATTTACGGGCCACGTAGCGGGTAACAGTTGCATACGGAGCCATCTCAGAATAAACCTCTTTTTCAGCTCCCTCACCATCACGGGTGTAGTGGGCAAGAAAGCCGTTACTAAACAGCCAAGAGTAACCATTATCAATATCAGTATAGTAAGAGGGGTGATGAAATTGCATGGTATCCAGGCCATATAATTTTATGGAATCCTGCGTCATATAGGTGGCCGTCATTATTAATGTATCCTTTTTTTCAGGAAGCAGGTCTATGTTTTCTGCAGTATCAATGGTGTTAACAGGTACATATTTATCGGGCAGCGCTGTTAATACCGGCACACCCGGTACTTTATAGGTTTCTTCCTTTTCATTATTTGTACATGAGCAAAGTGCATATAACGATAATATATACACGCTTTTTTTAATTACTGACATACGCTTTACTTTATGGTTCCCTGTCTAATAAAGATATTAAATCTGCCGGTATCATATTATAAGATAACAGTCATTTAATGCGCGCGTATCAATTTCCTCTTTGCGTAAATTGTTTTCCGCTTTTGATCAAAGGCCTACATCCGGAAGCTGCACTTTTGCATTGGCCTAAACGATACAGTGTGTAGCTGTATACATAAACAATATCTTTTTTAAAAACCAGAAAACCCGAAGTAACCAGACCTCATAGTTTACCTAAAAAATTTTAGCACCATGGAACCCAGGATAGAGACGCTTCCCCGGATTGGCACCAGTATGCAGGTATATTCAGCAACAACGTATCCTGCTTTTTCTCCACCTATGCAACCTTTAATTATTGATGTTACCGATGAGGAAAGAATGGAGATCACTTACATCGGTAAAAAGCTAAAACGGAAATACCAGGACTACGAGAATCCTGAATTTATTTCCACTTTGCATTTAAACGCATTTAAATTATTACCAGAACGCATTGCACGTATCTTAAGCAGTTTCGGAACCGATTTTACTGCGCAGCAATACGGCGCTATTGTGCTCAGGGGGCTCATAGAAATAGGGCAGGAGGAGCTGGGTCCAACGCCGCCTTCCTGGCAGGAAACAGACTATAATAAGATCGTGGAGTATGGGTTTATTTCCTCCTTATTACATGGTGCGGTTCCCTCTAAACCGGTAGAATATTTTGCGCAGCGCAAAGGCGGTGGTTTAATGCATGCCATTATCCCTGATGAAAAAATGACGCATACGCAAACGGGATCCGGTTCCAGGACCGATCTGTTTGTACACACGGAAGACGCTTTCCTGTACAATGCAGCTGACTTTTTAAGCTTTTTATTTTTGCGGAATGAGGAACGGGTACCCTCTATGTTATACTCCATCCGTTCGCATGGTAAGCCTAACGACACTATGAAAGAGCTGTTCAGGCCCATCTACAAATGTCCCAAGGATGCGAACTATGACCAGGATGACGCTACCGGCGAAGAAACCCGCACAGCCGTATTATATGGTAATGAGGATGCACCTTTTATGCGTTTTGATGCCGCAGAACAGATCTATAATGTAAATGCAGACCAGACGCCGGAAGCGCTGGAGAACTTAAAACGTTTCTGGGAAGAAGCAAAGGGATTGATCTATAATGAATTTATTCCCGAAGCAGGCGACCTGATATTTGTAAATAACCATTTATGCGCGCACGGCCGCAACGCTTTCCTGGCGGGCTTCCGCGAGGAGTATGGCCAACTGGTGAAATGTGAGCGCAGGCTCATGCTGCGCATGATGAGTAAAACCAGCTTAATTAATATCCGGTCTGTTACGCACCCGGAAAATCCTTACCTCATTATGGAAGAGCATTATGGTAAAGTGTATCATTCCGCATTAGCAAATATGTAATAATACATATGCCATACTACCCCTTTCCGGGACCGTGATACACGGCCCTGCAGCCCGACGTTTTTTTAAATAGAACCATTATAAAAATTAATGCATTATATGAGCAACACAATGTATGCTGAACTCCCGCAATCCGGTCCGGATCTTTTAACCAGGGAAAAGGAAACCTATCCCGATATTTTTCATGAAGGCGCAGCTGCTGAATACAGCAAAGCCATTACCGGCGCGCATGACCTGGTAGTGAACTTCCTGCACAGGAACCGCAGACCTTTCAGCGGCATACCTGCAGCAGAGCTGAAGGCCGCTTTTGCAGCCATTGATTTTGATACGCCCCTGCCTGATTACGAAAGCCTGCTGCAGGAAGTGCAGGAGCTGTATGTAAAACATGCTACGGCCTTTCACCTGCCGGAATATATTGCACACCTGAACTGCCCGGTGGTAATACCGGCTATAGGTGCAGAGGTATTAATTGCCGCCATTAACTCATCACAGGATACCTGGGACCAGAGTGCAGGTGGTACGCTTATGGAGCAAAAGCTCATTAGCTGGACCTGTAATGAAATAGGATTTGGGAAAGAGGCGGATGGCGTGTTCACTGCCGGTGGTTCACAAAGTAACCTTATGGGCCTGCTGCTGGCAAGGGATTATTACGCTACCGAATACATGCAGCATAATATTAAAAAAGCAGGCTTACCCGCTGAGGCCTCCCGCTACCGCATTTTTATTTCAGAAAAAGCGCATTTCAGCAATCATAAAAATGCCGCTTTACTGGGGCTGGGAGAGCAATCGCTGGTAGAGATAAAAACAGATGAACGTTTCCGCATGAATGCGCTGTTGCTGCAGGAAGCCATTGAACGTGAGATCAGCCAGGGCAATATACCCATTGCGGTTGTAGCTACTGCCGGCACTACGGATTTCGGTAACCTGGACCCGCTTGCAGAAATTGGCCGTATAGCCGCTAAATACAGGCTCTGGTATCATATAGATGCAGCTTATGGCTGCGGGCTGCTGCTTACGGAAAAATACCGTTCCCTGCTGAATGGTATGGAGCTGGCGCATTCTGTTACTATAGATTACCATAAATCATTTTTCCAGCCAATCAGCAGCAGCGCATTTATTGTAAGGGATAAAAAGTACCTGCAGTTACTGCGTATGCACGTAGATTATCTGAATCCCAAGGATGAGGATTATGATGACCTGAACCAGATCAATAAATCCGTAACCCAGAGCACCCGCCGTTTTGATGCGCTGAAACTGTGGTTCACCCTGCGTTTGATGGGCAAGCAAAAGCTGGGCGCTTATACAGAAACTATTATTGAAACAGCAGAAAAGGCCGCAGAAGTAATTGCGCTGGATAAAGATCTGGAGCTGTTAAGCTATTCAGACATCGGTGTGATCCTGTTCCGTTACGCACCGGAAAATCATAAGGGCAGCGACCTGAGTACGCTCAATCAATACATTAAAAAGGCACTGTTCAACAGCGGTGAGGTATTGGTAGCCAGCACACGGGTGAATGGTGACTTTTACCTGAAGTTCACCATGCTGAATCCCCTTACTACACTGGATCACATCCGCCACATCCTGAAGCTGATCAAGCAACACGGCGCAGCCTATCATCCAAAAAACTAATTAAACATGCTACAGGAATCATTGAAAAGCCCTGCGGAAGATGCAGTAGCACACCTGGATCCGGCCACCTGGGCCCATGTTAACCGCTTACACCTGAAAAAGATCCTTGCGGAATTTGCACATGAGCTGCTGATCGAGCCACGGCTGGAATATATCTATAAAGGCTGGCAACACTATGTACTATCGCCTGCACAGGCCATTAGCTACCGGTTCCGCGCAAAGATCTTAAGCCTGGATCATTGGTATATAGATACCAATTCAATAGAAAAGTATGTAGATAGTAAACCAGCGCCCCTGGAAGCGGTGAGCTTTATTACAGAGTTCAGTGAAAAGCTGGGTTTTGATCCGGAGCTGCTGCCTACTTATTTGGAGGAGATCATCAGCACATTGTATGGCAGCGCCTACATGCACACCTATAATACGCTCACAGCGGAAGCGCTTACACGGGCTGATTATCAGGAAGTGGAACATTCCATGATGGCCGGCCATCCGTGTTTTGTGGCGAATAACGGGCGTATAGGATACGATACGGTTGATTACCGGCGTTATGCACCGGAAGCAGCCAGCCCCTTTGCAGTAATATGGCTGGCAGGACATATAAGCAGAACAGAATTTACCGCTATAGCACCACTGAATTACCAGCAGTTAATGGAACAGGAGCTGGATGCAGCTACCCATGAGGCCTTTAACCAAATACTGGTAGCAAAAGGTCTGGACCCTGCGCAGTATTTATTCTTTCCCACGCATCCCTGGCAATGGTATAACAAGCTGGCCAGCATTTTTGCACCTGACATAGCGGCTAATTACCTGGTATGCCTGGGGTATGGAGCAGACACCTATTTGCCCCAGCAATCTGTTCGTACGCTCTTTAACGTGAGTACGCCTGAGCGGTTTTATGTAAAATCGGCACTGTCTATCCTGAACATGGGTTTTATGCGCGGCTTATCGCCTTATTACATGCGTACTACGCCTGCCATTAATGAATGGGTGAGCAACCTGGTGATGGGTGATGCTTACCTGCAGGAAAAAGGTTTTACCATGTTAAGAGAGGCCGCCACCCTGGGTTACACCAACCGGTATTTTGAAACTGCTATTAAAACAGAAAGCGCATATAAGAAAATGCTGGCCACCCTTTGGCGGGAAAGTCCCATGACCAAACTGCAGCCCGGACAGCGTTTGATGACCATGGCGGCATTGCTGCATATTGATGCACATGGCACGGCTTTATTACCTGTGCTCATCAAATCATCCGGGCTGGATATTACTACCTGGCTGCAGCATTACCTGCAATGTTACCTGAGCCCTTTGCTGCATTGCTTTTACTACTATGATCTGCGCTTTATGCCGCATGGGGAGAATGTGATACTGGTGCTGGAGAACAATGTGCCGGTAAGCGCCATTATGAAGGATATAGCGGAAGAAGTAGCCATTGTGAACAGCGAGCTGGAGCTTCCGGAGCATGTAAAACGCATTGTAATACCGGTACCGGAAGAGCTGAAGATCCTGTCCATCTTCACACAGATCTTCGATTGCTTTTTCCGCTTCGTATCCCACATCCTGGTGGAGCATGCAAACTACCCGGAAGAAAAATTCTGGGAGCTGGCAGCAGACTGTATCCTGGATTATCAGCAGCTGCACCCGGAGCTGGAAGAAAAATTTCGACGCAGCGATCTGTTTGCGGATGAGATCATTAAAACCTGCCTGAACCGCCTGCAGATCCGCAATAACCAGCGGATGATAGAGCCGAACAACCCGTTCAAAAGCCAGCAGTTTGCCGGAACATTTAAAAATCCTTTAGCAGTATTTAAAACAAGTGTGCTTTAAACTAAACAGCAATATCATGTCTTATTCAATAGATCCCCGGGAAGCGGTGGCCCACCTGCAACCGGCTGCTTGGGAAAAGGTGAACCGCCTGCAGATCCGGAAAATGATCGCGGAGTTTGCCCATGAGCAGATTATAACACCTGCATTTGAGTATGCAAAAGAGGGATGGAATTATTATGTGCTGGCAGCAGAAAATATAAAAGTAGTATACCATTTCCGCGCAAAGATCTTACAACTGCGGCATTGGTATATTGATACGCCCTCTATAAAGAAAATGATTGACGGCGCAACCGCACCTTTGGATGCGCTGGCTTTCATAGTGGAATTTAATGAGCAGATGAACATGGACCCGGCACTGCTGCCGGTGTATATGGAAGAAGTAAGTGCTACGCTGTATGGCAGCGCTTACATCCATACACAGGAGGGGCCTTCTTCGGAATACCTGGCTACCGCGGGTTACCAGGAAATAGAACATGCCATGACCGGGCACCCCCGTTTTGTAGCTAACAACGGGCGTATAGGGTTTGATGCTACGGACTATAAAAGTTTTGCGCCGGAAGCTGCTACACCCTTTCCTTTAATATGGCTGGCCGGCCGCCGGGATTGTACGGAATTTACCAGCATAGCCCCGCTTACCTATGAACAGGCGCTGCAGCAGGAGCTGGGCGCTGAAAAAGTAGCCGCCTTTAATGCAATACTTACTGATAAAACATTGGATCCCGGACAATATATTTTTATGCCGGTGCATCCCTGGCAGTGGTTTAATAAGCTGGCCGGCATTTTTGCACCGGACATTGCCGCCCATAAGCTGGTGTACCTGGGTTATGGGGATGATGAGTATTTGCCCCAGCAGTCCATCCGCACTTTTTTTAATGTAGATCAGCCACAGAAGTTCTATGTAAAAACGGCGCTGTCTATTTTAAACATGGGTTATGTACGGGGATTATCGCCCTACTTCATGCGTACTACGCCGGTCATTAATGAATGGGTGCATACGCTGGTTGAGGGAGATGCCTATTTGCAGGAAACCGGTTTTTGTACTCTGCGGGAAATAGCCACCACCGGTTATTCCAACCATATTTATGAGCAGGCTGCCAAAACAGATAATCCCTATAAAAAAATGCTGGCGGCCTTGTGGCGTGAAAGCCCTATGCCCAAAGTGCAGCCGGGCCAGCGCCTGATGACCATGGCCGCGCTGCTGCATGTGGATGTAAATGGCAATGCATTACTTCCGGAACTGATCCGCAGCTCCGGTAAGGATACGGATACCTGGCTGCGCCAATATTTCTATTGTTATATGAGCCCCCTGCTGCACTGTTTTTATAAGTACGATATGGTATTTATGCCACATGGGGAAAACCTGATACTGGTACTGGAAAATAATGTACCGGTAAGGGCTATCATGAAAGACATTGGCGAGGAAGTATCCATTATGAATACAGATACCGTACTACCGGAGGCGGCTAAACGGCTGCTGGTGCCGGTAGCTGAAGAAGCGCGTACGCTGCCCATCTTTACCCAGGTATTTGATTCCATTTTCCGTTTCATCTCCGCCATTTTGGTGGAGCATGCAGATTACCCGGAAACCCGTTTCTGGGAGCTGGTTGCGGAAACCATATTACAGTACCAACAGGCACACCCGGAGTTGGCGGCTAAGTTTAAACGCGACGACCTTTTTGTACCGCAGTTTAACCCGGATGCGCTGAATAAAATGCAGATCAGCAATAACCGGCAGCTGCGCAACCGCGCTAATCCTTTTGAGGTGCATTCCGTGGGTAGCTTGCAGAATCCCGTGGCTGCTTTTAAAACCAAACTGCGTCCGCAACTGGAAATAGTATGAGAAAGCTGATCATTATTTGTCTGCTGGCCGTATTAGGTTGTAGCCGGCTGTATGCGCAGCAGCAGCTGTTTATAGAAGATCTGACCTCGCGGGAGCTGGCCGCAAAGATTCGCGCCGGTGCACAAACGGTATTGATCTTTAGTGGTGGTACAGAGGCTTCTGGTCCGCACCTAGTATTGGGCAAGCATAATTACCGGGTGCGCCGGTATGCAGTACAAATTGCAGATAGTTTAGGTAATACGCTGATAGCGCCTATACTGCCCTTTGCGCCTAATCACCCGGTGCTGGAGCGTTTTCCGGGAACTATTTCCCTAAGCGATCAAACATTTACCAGTGTGCATGAAGACCTGGTGCGCAGCATGGTGATGGCTGGTTTCCGCTACATAATATTGCTCAGCGATCATTTCAACAGCCAGCAGCCGTTAAAAATACTGGCTGCCCGCCTGGACAGTACGCTGCAGCCAAAAGGTATACGTGTGTTTTTTTCCAGCGATGGTTATGCAAAAGCAAGAATACAGATAGAAGCCATGATTGCGGCCAACGGCCAGGTGCCCGGCGGGCATGGAGGTTTGTGGGATGCTGCTGAAACCTGGGCAGCCACACCAGCAGCAGTTAGAACCGCTTACTTCGCCAGCGGTGATACTACCAATGGTGGTAATGGTCCGTTGGATGCTGCCGGTGTTTCCGGCGATCCCTGTATGGCTACACCGGAGCGGGGGCTGCTCTTTGGCAGGCTGCGTGTGCAGCTGGCAGTAGCTGAAATACGTGCATGGTTAATCAAAGTAAAAAATTAAAAATGGAGATCCAGGTTATTAGTCCGCCAATAACGCAAACACAAACTGATAAAATTTCGGCACTGCTTCATCACTGTTGCCGGGAGCTCAATAACAGCAGCTGTTATGGCGGTATGCCAAAGTACGATGCAGCGCTGGCCGCATTTTTTAAAACTACCGGTTATACATTACACCTGCGTTTAGATTTTTCATCCATTGGGCTGGAGGTGTTTGTACCCCTGAAATATTTTTCAGAAAGCGGGTATCACGTTTATGATCTTCCTGCAGCAGAAAGAGAGATAGCAACAGGTGTAATTAAAGAAATAGATGCAGATGGCCTGGTTGCTATTATTGAGCGCTATGCACCATCTATGAGCGCAGCACGTATAGGTCCGTTGCCGTATGTGCCCCAGGGAATAGCTGATCCTATCACCTGGTTTGAAAACTATCTGCAGCAAAACCTGCCGTTGTTAAAAGGCCAGGCAGAAGAATTTATACTCCATCAGCTAATGCCGGTAATAGGCGCGTTGGGTTATCATTACCAGGCAGATGAAATTCATTTAATTCAGCTGGCATACCAGGCTTTTCAAACAGCCGGTATGGGTGTAATTAAAGAGCTGTTATCCTGTAATAAGCTGGGAAATACTCCTAACCCTTTGCACAAGCGTTTTTTTTCCAGGGCGCTCATTAACCCAACAGGAATCTGTACGGTATACAGCCGCTATTTTCCTAAAGAAAATGTAACGGTAAGCATACGCCCCTTTGATATAGACCGCGACCTGGAAATGGTGCACGACTGGTTTAACCGGGAGCATGCTAAAAAGATCTGGAAAATGGACTGGCCCTTACAGCAGCTGGAAAGTTACTACCGTACTATGCTGCCGGGCAATGCCGCACATAGCTACATTGGTGAAATAAACGGTGAGCCTACATACAATTTTGAAGTGTATTGGGTAGTGCGCGATATGCTGGCTGATTATTATGATGCGCTGCCTACCGATTATGGCACGCACCAGTTTATTGCACCCACAGATCCCAGGAAAAAATTTGCTTCCCCATCCACACAATCTATGCTGGATTTTGTATTTGCACAACCACAGGTGGGCAAAATGGTGGGTGAAGGATCAGTAGAGTCCCTGGCAGCTATTATGAACAAAGCGCATGTAGGCTTCAGGATAGAGAAGGTGATTGAGTTGCCGCATAAAAAGGCTAACCTGAATTTCTGCTACCGGGAATGGTATTGGGCCAAATTTCCGGAGGCACAACACATTACCCCCACAAACTGTAAAACAAGTTTAAAATGAATAAACAACAGGTATATCATCTCATCGGCATTGGCATTGGCCCTTTTAACCTGGGACTGGCTGCATTGTTACATCCCGTTAAAAGCGTGCATGCTGTATTCTTTGACCAGGGCGATGTGTTTGACTGGCATCCCGGTTTGATGTTAGACAATGCTACTTTGCAAACCCCTTTCATGGGTACAGACCTGGTTACCATGGCCGATCCTACCAGCCATTTCAGCTGGCTGAATTTTCTGAAGCAAACAAACCGGCTGTACCCCTTCTTTATCCGGGAAAGTTTTTACATGCTGCGTAAGGAGTATAACCAGTATTGTAAATGGGTGATTGAGCAATTACCTTCCTGCCGGTTTTCGCACAAAGTAGTATCCGTAGCTTATAACAATGAGCTGTATGAGGTGAGCGTGCAGCATACTAAAACCGGTCAGCTAACCACTTATTATGCGGAAAGGCTGGTGCTGGGCACCGGTACCCAGCCTTATGTACCGGCATTTGTGAACAGGGCGGTGTTGCCGAACGTGATCCATACATCGGAGTACTTATCCAACAAAGCCAACATTTTAAAACAAGGGGCGCTTACTGTCATTGGTTCCGGGCAAAGCGCTGCAGAGATCTTTCATGACCTGTTACCGGAAACCCGGAACGGTTTTCAGCTGGACTGGATCACCCGTGCAGAAAGATTTTACCCCATGGAGTACTCCAAGCTCACTTTGGAGCTAACCTCCCCGGAGTATGTAGATTATTTTTACAACATGCCGCCGGAAAAACGCCGCAAGATCTTATCGGCACAGAACCCATTGTTCAAAGGCATTAACTATGACCTCATCAACGAGATTTTTGATACCCTGTATGAAATGAGTGTAGGGGGGCAACCGGTAAATGTGCAATTAAAAACCTGCAGTGAGCTAAACAGCATTACAGCCGGTACCGGGTCACATGCTTATGCTTTACAATTTACACAGGTACAGCAGCAGCTGCCCTTTACACACCATACCAATGCGGTGGTGCTGGCTACCGGTTACAAGTACAATGAGCCTGCATTTATACAGGGCATTCATGAGCGTATACGCCGTATGCCGGATCAGCTGCCGGATGTGCATCGTAACTATACCATTGATATTAATAACAGCGAGATCTTTGTACAGAACGTGGAGCTGCACAGCCATGGCTTTGTAACGCCCGACCTGGGGATGGGCGCCTACCGTAATTCCCGCATCATTAATGCCATAACCGGTAAAGAGATCTACAAGGTAGAGGAACGTATTGCTTACCAGGAATTTGGCGTGGCTGCTGCAAAAGCGCCGGCAGAACAGCTGGTGCAGGAACATTTTTAACGTTAAACCATCACTCATGAACGCCGTGCTTTTCAGGGCCCGCTCTATATTTAATTTATTGAAACATGCCATTGCCGGTACGGAAAAAGATTTTACTTCCGGTAGTGTGAACCGTGCTACTTTCTTATTATCAGTGCCCACCATGCTGGAGCTGGCCATGGAATCATTGTTTGTAATGGTGGACCTGCTGTTTGTAAGCAGCCTGGGAGAAAGGGCTATTACGATTGTAGGCATTACCAATTCAGTGATCATCATTTTCCATTCTGTAGCAATGGGTTTAAGCATTGCAGCTACGGCCATCATATCCAGGCGGGTAGGGGAAAAGAAACCGCAAACCGCTGGATTGGCCGCTATGCAGGCCATTTACCTGGGCATTACACTTTCCGTATTGTTTAGTGTACTGGCTATGTGCTTTAACAAAGGCATTCTACAGCTGGCAGGCGCCTCGCCCTCGCTGGTGGTAGAAGGTGATCTGTTTTCCCGCATCATGTTCGGCTGTATCATTTTTGTGGTGATGCGTGTAATGCTGAACGGCGTGTTCCGCGGGGCCGGTAATGCGGCTATGGCTATGCGCACGCTGATGCTATCCAATGCGGTGAATGCCGTGTTATGCGCCATCCTGATCTTTGGGGCAGGACCTATACCTGCCTTTGGCTTGCTGGGCGCGGCTATGGCCACCGGTATTGCCAATTGCATAGGTGTGGGCTACCAGTGCTGGTATTTTGCCACGCAGGAAAAAAGGATAGTGATCGGCAAAAAACAATTGATGCTGGTGCCGGATATTATTAAACGCTTGTTAAAGCTGGCAGCTTCGGGTACGGTACAATACCTGGTGCCTTCATCCAGCCGTTTTCTGATGATCATTATTGTGGCAAAGCTGGGGGAGAGCGTGCTGGCCGGTTACATTGTGGCTAACCGTATTATTATGTTCACCGTATTGCCGGCATGGGGTATTGCCAATGCGGCCGGTGTATTAACCGGGCAAAACCTGGGCGCAGGCCAGCCGGAAAGGGCAGAGCAGTCTGTATGGAAAACCGGCACTTTTAACATGTTCTTCCTGGGGGCTATTGCCCTGGTATTATTGCTGGCAGGGGAAAACATTGTGCATTTATTTACCCGGGAAACCATTGTTGCACAAAATGCAGCGCTGTACCTGCGCTATATGGCCATTGCCTATTTTTTCTTTGGGTATACCATGGTTATTTCCCGCTCCCTGAACGCAGCCGGTTCCGTGCATGTGGTAACCTTGCTGTATGTGCTGATGTTTTATGTTACACAGCTGCCGCTGGCGTACTTACTGGGATTGCATTACAGCTGGGGCGCACAAGGCATTTTCATTGCCATCCTGGCTTCAGAGCTGGTATTGGCAGCTGCCTGTATCACTGTTTTTAAAAGAGGTAACTGGAAAAAAGTAAAAATATAATTTAACATGAACGCAACACAACAACTGCAGGATATATTCGCTGCCGCCTTATCCATCCCGGCAGCACAGGTCACCAATGAGCTGAGCTATCAAAGCATCCCGGAATGGGATTCTGTATCACACATTTACCTGATCACTGAGCTGGAAGCCGCTTTTAATATTTCTATTGATACAGAAGAAGTGCTTGAAATGAGCAGTGTGGAAAAAGTAAAGGAAACACTGCGCAAACATCAAATAGCTATTGACTGATGATGAAATTGTATGACCTCATAGCCGCCAATCCGCAGCTGGTATATGTAGATGGTGTTACGGGCCGGCATTTCCGGGTAAGCGACTTTAAACATACCCTGGATCTTGAGCCGCAGCGGGGCATGGCATTCTTATATATTGATAATAGTATTGACGCTATAGAAGTGTTATTAAACTTCCTGGATAGCCCGTACACCATTGCTTTGCTAAGCCCTAAGCTAAACATAACCTACAAGCAGCAGCTGGAGCAGCTGTACAGGCCTTGTTATATCTACGATCCATCCCGTACAGCCGTGGAGGGATTTGAAGCTGCTGCCCGCCTGTTCCGGAATACGGCGCAAGCCGGCTATTCCATTCACCCGGATCTTAGAGTGTTATTAAGCACTTCCGGTACCACCGGCTCTCCCAAGTTTGTAAAGCTGTCGGAGCATAACCTGGTGCAGAATGCTTTATCTATCATTGACTATTTACCAATAGCACATAATGATGTAAGCCCGCTTACCCTGCCGGTATTTTATTCGTACGGGTTATCTGTTTTCACCACCAATAGCATAGCCGGCGGGCAGGTGGTATGTACCAGCCGGGATGTGGTGCAAAAAGAGTTCTGGGAAGATTTTAACCGGTATGGCTATACGTCCATAACAGGTGTGCCGTATGTATATGAAATGTTGCAGCGCATTGGGTTCTGCAAAAAAGAGTATGCTTCCCTGCGGTATATGACCCAGGCCGGGGGCAGGCTTAGCCCTGTATTGGCCAGAACATTCGGGGAATATATGGCTGCCCGCGGTAAACAGTTTTACATTATGTACGGGCAAACGGAGGCCACGGCGCGTATGGCCTACCTGCCGCCTGAGGTGCTGCTTAGCAAGGCCGGCTCCATTGGCATACCCATTAAGAACGGGCGTTTTGATATAAGCCCCGATACACGGGAGCTGGTATACACGGGCCCTAATGTGTTTGGCGGTTATGCTACCGGCCCGGCCGGTTTGCAAACTTTTGATCACAACTCCGTTTTGCATACCGGTGATATGGCCGAAAAAGATGCAGAGGGTTACTATTACATTACCGGCCGCATGAAACGGTTTGTAAAACTCTTTGGCACCCGCGTGAACCTGGACGAGGTAGAGGCCATCCTGAAGAATGCGCTGAATGGGGCAACGGTGGCATGCATAGGCATGGAAGATAAGTACCTGCTGGTGCAGCATCTGGGAACGCTGGATGGCAGCGCAACCAAACAACTACTAAGCGAAAAGCTGCAGCTGCATGTTAGCGCCTTCAGGATACAGCAGGTGGATGAGATCTTACTAACACCCAACGGAAAGGTGGATTATACTGCCATGCAACAAATGGGCCTGGAAGAAAAGGTATAAAACAAAAAAGACCTGAATGCTCAGGTCTTTTTTTGTTTCTAATGGAAAAGGCTATCAGAATTTAAATGCTACACTTGCCAGGAAATTCAGCTGTTTCTGCGGTGTACCATTGGTATTCCAGTATTGTTTATTTAACAGGTTGTTACCTTTTACAGACAAGCGGAACTTAGGCTGGTCGTAAAAGATAGTGGCATTCACCAGGGTATACCCTGGCAATACAAATGTATTGGTAGCTTCAAACCAGGAATCGCTCACATAGTTACCACCTGCGCCAAAACCCAGGCCTTTCACTTTGCCTTGCGGAATAGTATAGCTTACCCACAGGTTGGCTACATCTTTGGGTGCAAAAGTCACATATTTACCTTCCAGGGCAGCGGAGGCTTTCGTGTATTTGTTTTCGTTATGTGCATAACCTGCTATAATATTTACGCCGGTAGCCGGGTTGGCAATCACCTCTACCTCATACCCTTTGCTGTGCTGGGTGCCATCCTGCACGGTGAAGTTTTGCCCGTCAATTACTTCAATACGGGTGGAGTTGGTAACTGCAATATCATAGTAGCTAACGGAACCGCTTAATTTACCGCTAATGATATCAAACTTCACCCCGCCTTCCCACTGGTTGCCGTATTGGGGTTTCAGCTCCAGGATGGTATTATCAGGCTGTGTAACCGGCGCCAGGTTCACAAAGCCGTTCATGTAGTTACCAAATACAGATACTTTTTCCGGTACCACCTGGTATACCAACCCGAATTTAGGGGAGAGGGATGTTTGGCTGTATTCGCCGGCATACTTACCCGTAGCAGGGGTGTAGGTGCCTTTTGTAGTGAACCGGTCAACCCGCAAACTTAACATGGCCATCAGGTTGGGGGTAATGTTCAACACATCAGAAGCATATGCACTGTAGCTGTAAGCTTTAGTGGTAGTGCTGGCAAAACCTTTCTGAACAGAAAGTGCATTCAGCTTTTCAGCGCTTACATCTTTTACAGGCTGGCGGATATTTAGCGTATCCACATTTAAAGTAACACGGTATAAGTCGTTATAGTTATAATTATAATCCAACCCGATCACTATACGGTTGCGCAGTGATCCTATGTTAAAGTCGCCGATGAAATTCTGTTGCAGCTCGGTATTACCAAAGGTTTCCGGGGTTTGGTTCCTTACAGAACGGCCCATGGTGGAATCTGTGAGCATGGTAAGGGTGGTCCAGTAAAAATGCTTGTAAAAGCCTTCTGAATACAGGTAGTTGGTTTGCGACTTCCATTTATCGGATATTTTATATTCTACCAGCGCCTGCACATTATTAATACCGTTACTAACATCTACCCCATTATTAATATAGGAAGCTTTATAATCCAGCTGCAGATCTTTAAAGTTGCGGGCAGTTACATTTTTCAGCGATCCAATGGCCAGGGAGGTAGTAGTGTAGTTTGCGCGGGTAAGCTCCGCTTCTACCGTAAGCTTCAGCCGCTCGTTTACCTGGTACGAGAAGCTGGGGGCAACGGTATAGTTCTTTGCATATCCCTGGTCCTGGAATGAGCCTTCTGATTGTGCAGCGGCGTTCAGGCGGAACAGTAAGGTCTTATCTTTATTCAGTGGGGCATTTACATCTGCCGCAACCCGGCTTAGCTCGTAGCTGCCGCCGGTATAGCTGATCATCCCGCCAAAATCATCATACGGTTTTTTAGTTACGTAATTAAAAACACCGCCAAAAGTAATGTTGCGGTTACTGCCGAATAAAGTACCGGCCGGGCCTTTAATAGCCTCTACCCGCTCCAGGATGATGGGGTTTAATGGCACAACTGCACTGGTAACCAAACCATTCCGCATACCAACGGTATTGGAAAAGCCGCGCATGGTCATACCCTGTGAGCCGCCTGCTATAAAATTGGGTACGGCGCCGGGAATGTTCCTGTAAATATCTGTACGTTCAGTGGCTACCTGCTCATCCATCAGCGCTTTACCTACTACCTGGTACACCTGCGGGTTTTCCAGGTTCTTGATAGGCAGGCGTGCAATCTGCTCGCTTTCTTTTTTGGCGTATTTATTTTTGGTATGGGTAATAATGATCTCCTGCAGCTGTGTGCTGGATACTTGCAGCTGTAAGTTAACGGTAGCGGTTTTATTCCTTTCTACGGTTACACTTTCGGTGAGTGTTTCATAACCTACCAGCGATACTTCCAGCTCATAGCTGCCGGGCACCAGGTGATGAATGCTGAAAGTACCATCTTCATTACTCAGTGTATTTTTAGCCGTTCCTTTTACTACAATGCTTACTGCTGCTGCGGCCTTGTTATCGTTAGTGGTAATTTTCCCTTTGATGGATCCGAAGTCCGTTTCATTTTCATCGTTCATAGCAAAACCAAAGAGAGGGAGTAGGAGGAGTATAAATTGTATAACTCGCTTCATGACAATATCAGATTTCCGCAAAGGTGCGGACAGAAATGCGAAGGCATTTTAACAATCGGGAAAAGTTTTTACGGGAAAGGGAAAAATTAGGGTTAACTGCGAAGAATATATGATAGGGGAAATTGGACACTTATCCCAAATTCTGCAAAAAAACATTCAGATCTTCCTCTTTCCCTAATCCCAGCTTTTGTTTGATCCGGTACCGGCTCATACGCACACTCTTAGGCTCAATGTGCAGGATCTGGGCAATCTTCTTCGTATCCATCTTAAGGTGCAGGTAAGCGCACAGCTTCAGGTCAAGAGGGGTGAGCTTTTGCTGGGTTCTTTCATTTAACAGGTAAAAGAAATCGGGGTGTACCTGCTGGATCTGTAATTTCACATCTTCAAAATCATTATCCAGCAGCTGCTCCTCATTCCAGATCTTATTGATGTTTAGCAGGTCGTTATCATTAATTTTTTCTTTGATCTGCAACAACATCTCTTTTTTATGCTCCAGCTGCAGCAGGTTGGCCATGGCTTCTTTTTGCAGCTGCTGTTGCTGGGCTTCCAGCAGCTGCTGTTCGGCCTTTAACCGGGATTGTTCCTCTTTTTCCAGCTTCATCTGCAATTCAGCTTCCTGCTTTTCCAGCTGCAGCTGTTTTTCCCGCTGCAGTGAATACCGTAGCCTGAAATGATAGGAGCGGAACATAAAAATGAGGCCCAGTAAAGAAACGGCGGCAATACCAATATAGAAGTAGTTCTGCATGCGGCTATATTGCTCGCGTTGCTTTAGCATCAGCACTTCGTTATTTTTTTTTTCGGTCTCGTACTGTATTTCCAGCTTTTGGGAATTCAGCGCCTGCTGCCGGTCAAAGAGCTTTGCTTTATATTCGGTTACCTTTTTTTGGAATTCCAGGGCTTTGGTATAATTCCCGTTTTTTTCATAAAGGTTGGCCAGCGCTGTTACTACGTTTACCAGGGTGTAATAATAAGGGTCTTTCTGGTCCAGCATTACAGTGTAAGCCTCGAGCAAATAATTTTCTTCCAGCGCAGGTTTTTTGTCACGCTTAGCGTATTCGCTTAAGATCCCCAGGCTGCTGGCTATAATTTCCTGTCCGAATGCAGTACTTTTTGCAGCTGTTTTAGCCAGGTTAGCATATTGAATGGCATTGGCCTTCGCCTTATCATCTGTTGCCGGAAAATTTCTCAAATAAAAATCAGCGCTGTTTATACAGGCTATAGCATAGGTTTTTTGTGCTACTTCCTTAGGATGCTGCAGGTGCAGTCCCTCTACCTTTCTTAAATAATAAATAATAAGATCCCGCTGGGCTATGCTTTGGGATTTTTGATAATTATAATCAGCGGCGGTTGATTGCGCTATGTAACAGTTGCTTAGCAGGTTATAATCACCGGCCTGCAGGGCATTTTCAGCTGCTTTCTGCGCGTAGGCATTTACTTTCTGTACGTCATCCCACAGGGTGTTCAGGGCATACAGCAGGTAATATATTTTGGCGGAAATATAAGGTTCCGGCTTTTGCCCCTGCACCTTAAGCGCCAATTGAGCGTAGTTAGTTGCGGAATCGGCATTGTCGAGCGCATTATATAATACGGCCTGTATATAATAACCATAAGCCATAGCAATGGGGGTACGCGCCTTTTGGGCAATGGACAGGGTGGTGTCGCTGGTTTTTTTCAGGATGGCAAACTGTTTAGTATTGGCATAAATGTTAGCCAGCACCGTATAGGCCTTTGTGGCTGCGGTAAGATCATTCAGCTGAAGGGCAATGCCGGCGCCCTGTTGCGCGGTTGCTATAGCGGATGGGTAGTTTTCGTTTATCCGGTAAGCCTCCGCCAGGTGGGTAAGCCGGGCAGCCTGCTCCTTTTGACCCGATCCGGCAGAAGTTTGCGCAGCAGCCATCAAACAACATAAGCTGATACCTATCCAAATGAATACACCTTTTACCCCTATATATTTCATAGCGCAAAAGTAGCATAAAGATTATAAGACCAGCCCGTCCGGGCAAAAAAGTCTGCGTCTACAGGAGTTATAACTACTTGATATGCAATTTGTTAAAATTGATGTAGACGCAATGTAGACGGTGTTTCCACTCTCTGTAGATGGTCTGTAGCGGGCTGTTATTTGGAAAGGCTTCTGACTAAACCCAGTTTTGTGCAGGCAATTTTAAACTTAAAAAACTAAGCCTTATGAACAGCAAAACACTATCCATTATTTCCTACATTACGCTTATCGGCTGGGCCGTTGCTTATTTTAGTGGAAAAGAAAAGGCAGACCCCCTGCTGAAATATCACCTGCGGCAGGCATTAGGATTAGCCATTGTAAGTATTATTTTAAATGTAATATTAAGCGTTATCGCCACTGTAGTGCCCTCCCTGTCTTTTCTGAGCATGATAGGCCTGGTTATTTTCGTGCTTTGGGTAATGGGTATTATTAATGCCGCTAACGGCGCGCAAAAACCTATCCCGGTAATTGGTAAAATGTTCGAGTATAAGTTCTCTTTCATTGGTTAGTCGCGCTGGCCTTTATATCCATCACCCCTTAACTAAAATCCATCCGGGCTGACAATGAAACGTGGCTTTTTATTATTCGCGATCCTTAACATGGCGTTTTTTGCGATTGCGCTTCCCATGCTTTTTTACTACAACATTAAAAATGATTATCCACCCAACCTTCAGGAAAGGGATCCCTGCCTTGCGCTGGGGGTTGCAGCCGCATCTGTGGTGATCTGGATCATGGTGCTGGCAGGATATTTCCGTAAATGGATCATAAATATTTTTATTGCCAAACGGAATATCACTTACCTGAAAGAGAAGGGGATACCACGGGAAGCTAAGATCATGGCCGTAACAAGAACATCAAAGCCCAATGCCCGTTACGATGCCTATGATCTTAACCTGTCATTTAAAAACCTGGTAGGCGCCGAAATTTTGCAAAAGGCAAGTATAAATGATGCTAAGCCTTATGAACGCCGTTTTGAAGTGGGAAAAAAGATTGAGCTGTTACTTGATAAAGAAGTAAAGCATGAGCCTTATTTCATTTTTGCAAGTTCAGAGGCCACTATTAAAAAAGCAGCTATTGCGCTAATCAGCTTAGGCTGGTTAGCGCTTACTGCGCTGGTAGTTGCCTATTACGGCCTTTCCTATTTATTGGAAAGTGAAGGTATGGGATGGCGCTTTATGAGCCTGGGCCACCCGCTGATCGTTTGTCCGGCCATCCTTTTATTTATCCGCATTATCATCACCCTTATTTACCACAAAGTAGCGGGCAAGCCCGGTGAAGCGGTATCTATTAAGTTTAAAGGCATACAAACGAATGCCCGCTTAGTGAAGGCCAGCCAAACCGGCACCTACATTAATGAGCAGCCACAGATAAAATTTGACCTTGAATATACCGATCACCTGAAAAATACACACCACGCAAGCCTGAAGAAAATTGTAGGCCTGCTTGAGCTGGATACCCTTAAGCAGGAATATATCTCTATTTATTACCTCAAAGAGAAGCCGGAAAAAATAGCATTTGCAAGCGATCTAAACGAATTAAGCTGAATTATCCTATGAAGGCATTACGCTCCCTTATTATTATACTGGTCCTGTGCAGCTTCCCTTTTTCCGGCTGCAAACAGGTATTAAAAAGCGTGGAGGAAACTTTTAAGCCGGATGCTGCTACCCTAAGCAAGCAGGTTCAAAAAAAGGCGGCTGCTGATAGTTTGAATAATCCTGTGGTACAACAGCAACAAAACATTAGTGTAAAAATAGAAGCACATATTTCAAAAGAAACGCATACTTCAACTTCCTCTACCACCTCCACCTACAATCATGCCCCCACCTGCCCTGCCGGCAGGGAAAGCAGAAAATTCTTAACAGACACTGCCCGCTTAAAAAAGGCAGAAAAGGCTTTAAGGGCCCTGCCGCAATATGCCGGTAAGGAGATCTTCATTTACCGCTCCGTTCATTTTTATGGGGATGGAAGTATTATGCTTATGCTCCAGCACCCTGAAAACCCTAAGTACGTAGACAATTACATATACAAGGATGGCAAATGGTCGGCGCCCACTCCTGCGCAAATATCCGTAAATGATGAAACAGAGAGTAAGCTGGTTTCTTTAGACAGGATCCACTTTGCCAATGTAGCCAGGGTAACCCGGGTTTATAATGAGAAAGCTACTGAAGTGGAAGGCGCAGAACCACTGAGCGCTGTTTACGTATCCATCTGGGATAGAAGAATGCGCTGGTTCCCCGGAACGATCAATGGCGCCCGTGAACGTTATGATATACAGTTTAATGAAGATGGAAGCTTAAAAAGCTTCCGGCAGGAATGAACCTGTTACATCGTCTTTAGCCGGATTAGGATGATCAGGAGTTAATTAATAACTTCGGTTCATGAAAGCTGAAACTATTCTGAAGGACCATTTATTAAAAGTAATTGATCTTAACGATGAACAGTTTAGTTATGTGTTTTCCCATTTCAAACCTATGTCCTTCAAAAAGGGCCAGGTAATTATTGCAGAAGGGGATAAGGTGAGCTGCGAATACTTTGTAACAGAAGGATGCCTGAAATCATTCTATATTAACGACGATCTTAAAATGTTCATCCTCCAGTTTGCTATGCCTGGCTGGTGGGCATCAGACTATAATGCTTTATACAATGGTATTAAGGCTACCATTAGTGTGGATTGTATTACAGATGCAGAAGTGCTTTGCATCTCCAATGCCGACCGCGAAAAGCTGTGCAGCGAGATCCATGCGGTGGAACACTTTTTTCGCTGGCGTACCAATAAAGGTTATGTAGCAGCGCAGAAACGGCTTTTATCATTCATGAACAACGATGCAAAACACCGGTACGAAGAGCTGCTTAATACCTATCCCCAGTTGTATAATATCGTTTCCAAACAGCTGATCGCTGCTTACCTGGGCGTTTCCCGCGAAACGCTGAGCCGCCTCTACCATGGCTAAAATGTGATGTGGATCACATAAGCCGGGTACTCTTACAAATGTGATGCAGGTCACATGCTTTCCTCGTCATTCCGCCCCACCTTTGTGTTGTCATTAAAACATAAAGAAAATGGAAACTAAAAAATTTAACATCGTAAGCACCCAAAGCAATATTGACTGGGTGGGCCGTAAAGTAACCGGTGCACATAACGGCAGCATCGGCATCAAGGAAGGTTCATTGTTATTTGATAATGACCGTTTGATTGGCGGCAGGTTTGTTGCTGATACCACCTCCATCAAAATACTGGACATAACCGACCCCGCCACCAATGCGCAGTTTGCCGGGCACCTGGCTTCGGATGATTTCTTCAGCTCCGCGCAATATCCGGAGGCCGTATTGAATATCACTTCAGTAAATGGCGCTCATATTGAAGGTGATCTCACTATCAAAAACATCACACACCCTATTGATTTCGATGCACAGATCAATCTTTCGGGCGATGTGGTAACCGCATCCGGTACGATCATAATTGACCGCACGCTATACGGTATGAAGTTCCGTTCAGGGAGCTTCTTCAAAGACCTGGGCGATATCCTGATCTATAATGATTTTGAGCTGCAGGTGAATATCACTGCTACAGCTGCCAAGGAAAATGTTTTAGCTTAAAACCACAGCCATGCCATATGTAAAAATAGAGGTGACCCGTGAAGGCGTTACCCGTGAGCAAAAACAGCAGTTAATAAAAGGCGTTACGGACCTTATTACCCGTACGCTGAATAAGGACCCCCATCTTACCCATGTGGTGATACAGGAAATTGACCTGGACGACTGGGGATATGCAGGGGAGCAGGTATCTGTTTTAAGGGAAAAAGGCATAACGGCCGAAAAGAAATAATGCCATGAAGCCATATGGTTTCATGATCACTTAAAAGAATTATTCCAATGAAAAAGCAAACAATAATCGTTACCGGTGCATCATCCGGTATAGGAAAAGAAGTAGCCCGCTATTTTTTAGAGCGTGGCGATAATGTGGTTATTAACTCCGCCACCCCCGAAAAGCTGGAGCAGGTTTACCGGGAGCTTGGCGCCGGCCCCAACCTGGCTATGGTTGCGGGTAATGTGAGTGATAAGCGTACCGGCGAAAAGCTGGTAGCCACTGCTGTTGAAAAATTTGGTTCGGCAGACGTGCTGGTGAATAATGCCGGCATCTTTGGCACCAAACCTTTCCTGGAAGTGGATGAGGCTTACCTCGATAAATTTTTAAATACCAACCTGAAGGGAACCTATTTCACCACCCAGGCAGTTATCCCGCAAATGTTAAAACAGCAGAACGGTGTGGTGATCAATCTTGGTACACCCATAGTTAACCACGCTTTTGGCGGGGCGCCCAGTAGCGCGGCTATATCCAGCAAAGGCGCCATTCATGCGCTTACCCTTCAGCTGGCAGCGGAGTTTGGCAAACGCAATATAAGGGTGAATACCGTTGCCCCGGGCGTAATACGCACGCCCATGCACAATGGCCAGGACGATGAAAGCGCCGGCCTGCACCTGCTTAACCGCGTAGGCGAAGTAGAAGATGTTGCGCAAATGGTGTATACCGTAGCTAAGAGCACTTTTATCAATGGCGCCATTATTAATGTGGATGGCGGCATGTCTGCCGGACATAACTTAAACTGATATGAAAGCAATTTTGTTAACAGCTTTCCTGCTGGGCATAGTACCAGGCATGAAAGCACAACAACTAAAGAAAATGCAAACTAATCAGCAAGACAAAACCGCCATTACTCAGGCGCTGGAGAACATTTACTTCAAAGGAATTTATGAGGGCGATGTTAGCCTGTTGGGCCAGGTATACCATCCCGGCACCTTATTGTTCGGTGACGTAAAGGGGCAACCCTACGCCAAAACCCTGGAACAATACCTGGATGGTGTGGCGCACCGTCAAAGCCCTAAAGATTCGGGCAAACCATTTAAAGGCGATATTTTAGCCATAGATGTGATCAATTCTATTGCCATAGCCAAAGTACATGTAAAAATGTATGAGTTTAATTATGACGAGTTCCTGTCGTTCCATAAAATTGATGGCAAATGGCTCATCGTAAATAAGATGATCAGCGACGTTAATCTTTAAATAGCAAGGCATGTGGTACAACACAAAAGCAAGTGAAATATTAGGCATCCGGTATCCCATTATGCAGGGACCCTTTGGCGGTGGATTGTCGTCCGTTGAGCTGGTAGCAACAGTATCCAATGCCGGCGGGCTGGGAGGCTATGGCGCTTATACTCTGAGCCCGCAGGAGATCTACGAATTAGACCGGCAATTGAAAGCCGCTACTGATAAGCCCTACAATATTAACCTATGGGTTTCAGATACCGATGCGGTGAATGGCACTGTTAGCGCTGAACAATATCAACAGGTTGCACAGTTCTTCAAGCCCTATTTTGACGATGCCGGCATCCCCTTGCCACCGCAGCCCGCGCCTTTCAGATCAAGGTTTGAGAACCAGGTAGAGGTTATCCTAACTATTAAGCCCAAAGTATTCAGCTTTATGTTTGGCATACCCACGGAGGATATTTTAGAGCAGTGCCGCAGGCTGGGTATTAAAACCGTAGGGGCGGCTACCACGCTGGATGAAGCAATTGCGTTGGAAAATGCCGGTGTGGATATGATCATTGCTTCGGGTTTTGAATCAGGTGGCCACCGGCCGTCGTTCCTGGCCCCGGCAGAGCAGTCGACCACAGGCACTTTTGTGCTGCTGCAGCTGATCCGGGAAAAAGTAAAGCTGCCCATTATTGCTGCAGGTGGCATTGCTACCGGCCGTGGAATAGCCGCAGCGCTTACCCTGGGCGCCGATGCAGCGCAGATAGGTACGGCTTTCCTGGCCTGCGATGAATCAGGCGCGTTGCCCGTTCACCGGGAAATGTTATTCTCTGATGCTGCAAAATATACTACACTGTCAAGAGCCTTTACCGGCCGTTTAGGCAGGGGCATTACCACGCGTATTGCCAAAGATCTTGCAGGAAAGGAAGATAAGATCCTGCCATTCCCGCTGCAAACTACCTTCATGTCATCATTGCGCAAGGCTGCGCTGGAGCAGCAGAAGCATGATATGATACTTTTCTGGGGCGGACAGATAGCGCCGATATTACGCCACAAAAAAGCAGCCGCGCTGATGCAGTCGCTCATTGAAGAAACCACCGCTCTAACCAGAACATATACACGCTAAAATTTAAAGCCATGAACACATCAAAGGTATGGTACGTAACCGGGGCATCCCAGGGATTAGGACTTACCCTGGTAAAAAAGTTGCTGGCAAATGGCTACCGTGTAGCCGCCACCTCCCGTAATGCGCAGGTGCTGAAAGAAGCGGTAGGTCTCATAGATACAGGCCGTTTTCTGCCGCTATCAGCAGACCTGAATAACCCGGACTGTATTGATGAATCCATCCGGCAAACTATAGACGCCTTTGGGCAGATAGATGTGGTGGTGAATAATGCAGGTTACGGCATGGCCGGTACTGTTGAGGAGATAGCTGAGCAGGACATCAGAAAGATCTTTGACGTAAATGTACTGGCAACCATCAACGTTACCAGGCGTATATTACCGGTAATGCGTTTGCAGCGGTTCGGCTACATTATAAATATAGGTTCGGTGGCAGGTTTTGTGGGTGCACCCGGCTGGGCGGCATATGCAGCCACCAAAGCTGCTGTAGCAGCGTTTTCAGAAGTGCTGGCTTTGGATGTAAAAGAGTTCGGCATCCGGGTTACGGTTGTTGAACCATCCGGTTTCCGCACCGGCTTTCTTACCCAAAACTCATTGGCTTACACGGAGAGCAGGATCGATGGTTACCAGGCGGTGAAAGACACGCAGGCCCGCTACCTGGCCGGTAACGGCAAACAGCCAGGCGACCCTGAGCGTGCAGCTGAAATATTGATGCAGCTGGCTGAAAGTGAGCAAGCCCCGCTGCACCTGTATTTAGGGAAAGATGCCTATAACCGGGCTTCGGAAAAGCTGAAGGTTATGACGCAGGAAATAGAAGACTGGAAAGAGCTTACTATTTCGGCAGATTTTAAAACCCAGCTATAAGAAGCTTTTCTTTAATGTCCCCGCTTTGTTTTAGCTATAGTCTTAAAAAACAAACTAATAAAATGAGAACTGTAACATTCGGCATGAACATTAGTATAGATGGCTACTGCGACCACACTATTTTTAATCCGGATGAAGAGCTCCTTGATTATTTTACAGGAATGATGGACGATGTTGACCTGCTGTTTTTTGGCCGTGTTATGTACCAGCTCATGTTTCCCTATTGGAGCGATGTTGCGGAGAGTCAATCCGGTACAGCAGCTGAAAATAAGTTTGCCCAAAGGCTTAGCGCCATCGATAATGTTGTTGTTTCACGATCATTGGACAGCGCCGGCACAAATATGCGGATTGTCCGTAGCAACCCTGCTGCAGAACTCCTGAAACTGAAACAGCAGCCCGGTAAAAAAATTTCAGTAGACAGTGTAAGCTTGCTTCCGGAGTTGATTGCAGCAGGACTTATTGATGAATTTAACCTGGTTGTTCATCCGGTGATCGTGGGAAAGGGAAGACCATTGCTGGATGCCGGAAGTCTTCAGGAAAAACTTGATTTAAAGCTGGCCGATACCATACATTTCAAATCCGGATGTATGGCGCTTCATTATTTGAAACACTAATTTTAATTGGTAAGCAGCGCTAGTTAAGTACAAAAACGGCTTTACCCGGAATGCTTCCTTTTTGCACTTCCTCATAGGCTTTCGTGTAGTCACGGAAGTTATAGCGCCTGCTTATGAACATCTTCAGATCAGTGGCTGCCAGCTGTTCAAGGTAAGCGGCAGAGGGTTTTAAAACCAGTAGCTTGTACCGGCCGCCGGAAAACAGTGAACGGATCATTTCCAGTGGGCTTGGTAAGGTGTTTATATAGACCCCGTTCTTCTTCAAAATTGCCCTGGCAGCTTTATAGGTCATTTTCCCGGATAGATCGATGATTGCATCGAAGGTTTTTCCAATTGCCAGCACGTTTTCTTTTTGGTAATTTATAACAACATCGCTTCCCAGGCTGTTTGCCATATCAAGAGCGGCCGGTCCAACAACCGCCGTAACACGGGCCCCTGCTTTTTTAGCCAGCTGAATGGCAAGCGGGCCAATGCCCCCGCCTGCGCCGTTGATCAGCACCTGCATGCCTGGTGCTATCTTCAATAGTTTGTCGAAGATCTGCAGGGCGGCAGAACCTGCTACCGGAAAACCCGCTGCTTCTTCAAAGGTTATACCGCCGGGCTTGCGGGCAATATCTTCCGCTTTTACTGCTACATATTCCGCGAGCGCCCCGCCTTTGAATATGCTGGTTATGCCGAACACTTCGTCTCCTTTATGATATTTACCGCTGCCTTTCTCTACTATGCCTGAGAAATCGATCCCAACTGATTTAGGAAATTTACGCCCGCTCATCAGCTTCATATCTCCCTGCCACAGCTTCCAGTCAAGTGGATTAATGGAGGCAGCCTTCACTTTTACAATGATGTCTCCTGCAGGCATGGGAGCATCCGTCATTTGCAGTACTTCTGTTCCGCCGAAGCGGTTATATGTTATCTTTTTCATAGTACGGGATAGTCCGTATAGCCCGCGGAACCCGGGGTATAAAGGGTGTTATAATCGGGTTGATTCAAAGTGGCCCCTGTTGCAATCCGTTTGTCTAAGTCGGGATTGGCAAGGTAGGCACGGCCAAAGGCAACCAGGTCGGCAAAACCTGCATTCAGGGCTGTCTCCGCCGTTTCAGGCGTAAGGCCGTTGCAAAGGATGATCGTTCCTTTGAAGTTTTCCCGTATGGCATTGAAGGTCTTTTGAGGAATGACGGCAGACACGCCGATATGCAGGTAAGCAATATTGCTTTTATTCAGCTCTGCCGCCAGCAGCGCGTAAGTTTCATGTACTTGCTGTTCATCATAGGATGGGAGGTCGCCCAGGGTGGAGTACGGAGAAAAGCGTACACCTACCTTGCCGGCTCCGATCGCAGCAGCCATTTCCTGTATTACCCTGACAGCAAACATGGCCCTGTTCTCTATACTGCCACCCCAGCGGTCAGTACGGTTATTAACATGCGGGTTCAGGAACTGTTCTACCAGATATCCATTGGCGCCATGCAGCTCCACACCGTCAAAGCCGGCTGCTATGGCATTGCGGGCTGCGTGCACATGTTCGGTTATTACGGCCTCCACTTCTTCATCCGTTAACGCATGAGGTTCGGGGTAAGCCTGGTTACCTGCTGTATCCGTCCAGATCTCGCCGGCAGCTTTAACCGTGGAAGCGCCTACCAGGCGGGCGCCGGCAGGCAGGTTTGCCGGATGACCAATACGCCCGGTGTGCATGAGCTGCAGGAAGATCTTGCTTCCATCTGCATGTACCGCAGCGGTTATGGCTTTCCATGCGTTTGCTTGTTCTTTGGAAAAGATGCCGGGGATCCTTGAATAACCCAGCGCATTGGGTGATGGTGCGGTGCCTTCTGTAATAATAAGACCCGCCCCTGTTCTTTGTGCATAATAGGCTGCCATCAGTTCGTTTGGCAGGTTGTTGATGGCCCGGCTGCGCGTCATGGGCGCCATGACCAGGTGATTTTTCAGCTGTAAAGAGCCTTTCGTGTAAGGCGTCAGTAATTTGTTCATGTTGTTATCGTTGTTGATGACAACACAAAATTGCTTCATCACGGAAGGGTAAAATAGCTGCTTATGGCTGAAAAATAGTCTTATCCGCCAGCGGCGTATTTTTTGGGTTTCATCCCATGATATTTCTCGAAGATGCGTCCAAAGTGACTGAGATTGGCGAACCCAAGCTGGTAGCCTGTTTCCGAAACAGATAAGCCGCCGTGTTTAAGGAGAAAGGCCGCTTCTTCCATCCTGGCTTGCTGATAATAGTTATAGATCGTATCGCCGAATACCTGTTTGAACAAGTCTTTCATCTTTGTTTCGCCGAATCCTGCCATTTTCGCGAGCTCCGGCAGGCTGGGTGGCACAGCAAGATCTGAAAGAATAGCTGTTCTGATCAGAGACAGCTTTTCTACATCGTCTTTATGAACAGTGCTATGGCGCTGGCTTTCCCGCTTTTGAAGCTTTTCAAATACCAGGTAAAGTAATTCCTGCATCTTAAGCCGGTGATAAAAGTTACCCAGCTCATTATCTTCACGGGCATCCGTCACCTGCTTAACGATCTTATGTATCTCAACGCTCATGCTTTCATAGAACAGGAATCCGGGCGCTCCATTTAATATGGTTTGTACAACACCATTAGGATCTTTGATAGCAAGCAGCTCTTTCAGGGTGTCTTTCATAATGCCTGCTACCAGAAAGTATATATCTGTATTGGCGGGAAAACTGATCTGTGAATTAAGGTCTGTTGATGCGATCTGTATGGCAAACGCGCTGCTTCGTGAAAGAGGATCGGCTTTTTCGCCGGTATCCACGCTGGCCGTGGCTTCATTACTATGAAATATAACGCTTACAAGGTTGTTGGGCGCATCAATTCCTACCCTGTTCAGAATAAAATCCTCGTGGAGCTTATAACGGTGAATAATAAGTTTCATCCCGGGCGATAAGGTAATTCTCCTGATACTACCGGTACCCATAATGGGTGGGATGATCAGCCGGTCGCCTTCCAGGGGTATGTTGAACTTTTGGGCAAAGCTCGTCAGAAAATCAAACTGCGGATTAGGTACAAATTCAAAATACATATATAAATATAAACAAGTGTAAATATAAACAAGGGCTGGTAATTCCTGTAGTACCGGCTTCAGGTGCCGTTGCTATGAGTACAAACGGAATTTAAATTAACTTTATTTGCTAAGCGATCCAGGCGCTGCGCTATTGTTTTCCTGGCGTTTTTGATACCTGAATTATAACATAAAATGAACAGGCCGGAAGAAATAAAAGCGGGATATATTAACTCAATAGATAAACATCTTAAAGATCTTGTTGAGCACAAAGCAGACCGGATGTTTGAGGTAGAAGATTTTTCCAGGATACTGTTTATCCATCCTACGCATTTAAGTAACACCATAAAAGATACAACAGGCACTTCTGCATGCGGCATCTACCAGCTTAAGATAATGGAATGTGCTTTAAGGCTTTTAGGGGATCAATCATTATCGATAAAAGAGATCTCATTGCTGCTTACTTATGAACCTTCTCAATTTACGAAATGGTTTAAACGCCTGACAAAATTAACGCCCAGACAATATCGGGTTAAATTATTAAGCAGCGGAAAGGGAAGTGTAAATTCTGAAATCATGACCATTTTGAAGAAGTATGCCGATATACCTTTGTGTTTTTGACATAAACACATCAGCTATGAAACTATCCAATGCCAATGTACTTATTACAGGCGGCAGTGACGGTATCGGAAAAAATTTAGCCAAAAGGTTCCTGGATGCTGGAAGCAGGGTTATTGTTACAGGCAGGAATGCAGAAAAGCTGCAGCAGGCTGCCAGGGAAATTCCTAAACTGGAAACTTTTGCAAATGATATAGCAAGCCCTGATGAGAGAGAACATTTGGCCGCCTTTATAAAAGAAAATATGCCCGGTATAAATGTCCTGATTAATAATGCAGGTATTCAAAGACGGGTAGAGCTGGCTTCAGATACCGCCCGATGGGCGGAACGCCAGGCTGAAATCGATATTTTGTTAGCCGCACCGGTACATCTTAACCACTTATTAGTTCCTGTCATGCTTGCCCATCAGCAGGCATCATTAATTGTAAACGTCACTTCGGGCGGCGCATATATCCCGCAGGTATTTGCGCCTGTTTACAGTGCCTGCAAAGCAGCATTGCATAGTTATACCATGACACTTCGCCATTCTTTGGCAGGTACTGCATGCCGCGTGGTAGAGCTTATCCCGCCTGCTGTGCAGACGGGCTTAGCCGGAGGCAGCACAAATCACGGAACGCCGCTGGATATATTTGCAGATGCGGTTTTCAAAAAGATCACAACCGGTAAGGCTACCGAAGTAGGTTATAAAATGACAGAAAACATATCTGTAAAGATTGCTGACAGACCCGAAAAGGAAATGTTTGCGGAATTTTCACAACGATTTCCTGTAAAGAGATACAATGATAAATAGACTTGATCATTTATAAAGCCAGCTGCTCCAGGACTTCCGTTTCCGCTGCGATTTCAGCAATAACTTGGCTGGAACGAAAAGAATGAAACCTTTCTTCGCTGTTTAATAGTCACAAAATTAAAGCAATGAATACAAGAGAAGTAGTCCGGAATTATTTTGATGCCATTATCACTGGCGAATTTGAAAAAGCTGGTCAATTTAAATCTCCAAACGAGCAACATTGGATTAGCGGAGAAGGTTCCTGGTCATATGGGGGGATTGGCCACCCGGCCATCCGGATCAGGCGTCCGGAAAGTAAGCCTGATTTTTTATGGATACAAAAATACTTGGTTTGGACACCTCCGGGCATGCGTGTTGCCGCAATTTTGGGGCAACAAAACAAACGTATTCAAAGAAATGAAAAAAACAATTCTTATTACGGGAACATCCTCAGGCTTCGGCGCGTTCGCCGCTAAATATTTTGCCGGGAAAGGCTGGAATGTCATCGCTACCATGCGCAATACCGGCAGCGTTACCGAGCTTAAAAACGCAGACAACATGCTGATTGAGCGCTTGGATTTAAACGATTTAAACAGTATCACCTCAGCGATAAGTGCCGGTATCGCGCGCTTCGGTAAAATAGATGTGGTGGTTAACAATGCAGGATATGGCTTATTTGGTGTATTTGAGAGCGCCTCGCGGGAAGCGATCCTGGAGCAATACAACACCAACGTTTTTGGCGCGATGGATGTGGTGCGGGCCGTCTTGCCGCATTTTCGCGCAAAACAAGACGGGGTGATCATTAATGTGAGCTCCGGCGCCGGCGCCATCGGCTTCCCCATGGCCTCCATTTACAGCTCTTCTAAATTTGCACTGGAGGGCTGGTCGGAAGGTCTTCGTTATGAGCTTGCGACAATGAATATTAAAGTGAAGATCATTGAACCAGGCGGCGCAGGTGCAACCAATTTTATGCAGCGTGTTGGCGGTGAAAGCGCGGGGCTGCAGTATATTGAAGATTACCGGCCATTCCTGAACCATATTGGTGCGGTGTACGGTAACATGCAAAAGAATTCTGATGTGGATGCGGTGGAAAAAGCACCACGCCGAACGAATTTAGGAAACTCAATTAACACTATAAGATCTGATCTTCTTGAAAATCAAATAAAAAGGGCGCATCGTTTTCGGATGCGCCCTGATTTTGAGCAATTCTACCAGTACCGCGTACGGGAATCGAACCCGTGATTCATCCGTGAAAGGGATGCGTCTTAACCCCTTGACCAACGCGGCATTCCGTTTAAGGGATGGCAAAAGTAAGTAAAAGATAGTAAAAACCAAATTTTTACCCCGGTTTTTCCATGGCCGCGGTGAAGAGAATGCGTGTGACGGCTCAAAAACATTTATTTTTATGGTATTATGCCACGTAGCCTCGAATTTGATCAGCACGAAAAGTTGGTAAAAGCCCGCGATACCTTTTGGGAAAAAGGATATCATGCCACCTCCATTACAGACCTGGGGCGCTCAATGGACCTGAACCCCGGAAGCATTTACAACACTTACGGCAGCAAGCACCAGCTGTTTGTACAATGCCTTTGTAATTATATTGAATGCACCTTTTCCCATTATCAGTGTATAGCGGCTAATGAGCAGTCGCCCATGGCAGCCATTACACATATTATAAATAAGGTAGCGGATAAAATGGTGACCGACCACCATGCCTGCATGATCGGTAAATCGTCCTTTGAGCTTTGTGAGGCCGATAAAGAAGTACGCACGCTGCTGAAAGATAATAATGATGCGCTGGTAAGCCTTTTCCGGCAGCTGCTTACCCAAGCGCAGGAGGCCGGGGAAATTACCCCGGATAAAGATCCGGCTACCCTGGCACAATTATTAGTGGCTAGTTTTAGTGGCCTGGGGCAGCATTATGTGCTGTACCAGGATAAAACACAGCTGCACACACTGGCTATGCAGCTCATTCACTTAATAAAGGCATAAACGAAAAGCCATGAAAGATCTGAAAGTACTGACCCAGGTAGCTGATTTCCATAATACGTTCAAAGTACCTATAGAAGCCAATCCCGTTATACCATCTGCCCAAAGATGCGCATTAAGGATCCGGCTTTTTGAAGAGGAGCTGCAGGAGCTAAGGGAAGCCATTGCGAATAACGACATTGTAGAGGTGGCAGATGCCTTGTGCGACCTGCAATATGTGCTTACCGGCACTGCCCTGGAGTTTGGCCTGGGCGAAAAATTCTGCGAGCTGTTTGATGAAGTACACCGCTCCAACATGAGCAAAGCCTGCAAAACAGCAGAAGAAGCCGCCGAAACCATAGCGCACTACCGGGCTAACTTAAATACAGAAGCCTACCATAAAGAAATAGACGGCATGTATGTGATTTACCGTGCCGGGGATGATAAAACCCTGAAGTCGGTGAATTATTCTGCACCGGCATTGAAACCCATCCTGGGCGGAAAAGAAGCGTAACCGGTCATCCCCCCGGTGTTATGCTGCGCTGACTGACAAAAATTTTGGATCCGGGGAAAAAATGACAGGATCACTGAAAAAAGATCAGCCCCTGAGCGCCTGGCATTCCGGTTGCAGGGAACAAAACTGAAAGGTTGGCCAACCGATATTTAAAAACAATTTATTGTTCACTTATTTAAAAGGAGGTTAACTATGTCACTGATCAAAAGGAACGGGAACACATTCCCTGCATTCCCTGCGCTGTTCGACGACTTTTTTGGCCGTGAACTTTTTAACTGGGGAAACAATAACTTCTCATCTACCAGCACTACCGTACCGGCCGTGAATATTAACGAAACTGCAGACGCTTTCGAAGTGGAAGTAGCTGCGCCCGGTATGGAGAAAAAAGACTTTAACATTACGCTGAATGGTAACCTGCTCACTATTTCTTCTACAAAAGAGCAGCAGGAGGAAAAGAAAGAAAAGAACTATACAAGGCGGGAATTCAGCTATCAGTCTTTCCAGCGCAGTTTTGAGCTGGCAAAAGATGTGGTGGACGAAGACAAGATCAATGCCCGCTACGAGAACGGATTATTGCATCTTACTATTCCAAAGAAAGAAGAAGCAAAACAAAAAGGACCTCGCACGATACAGGTAGCCTAAAGAGTATCATATGACCTCAGCCAGCTATGAAATCATCGTGAATATGCGGGTGCCGGAAGGTTATATCGAGACGGGCAGGCTCTTTGCTGGTCCTGATAAGGAAGCTGCCTGCGAAATGTTTGCCCGCTTACAGGGGAAGCCCGCCCTCACCGGTAGTGCTATGCTGCGGATGGATCTTGTAGAGCAGCAGGAGGGCATTGCCACTGTGATACAGGCCCTGGGCTGTACCCTCTGCGAAGTGTCCGATAATATGAAGATGATCCTGAGGGAAACATTTAAAATGCTCAATCTTGAGCCTTAAGAACCTGCAACAAAATGAATAAAAAGCTGTCTGAATAAGGCAGCTTTTTTTATGGGGAGGAATGCCCGGTTGACGGGTTGTTTTGTCTAACTCACCATAAAACCAGTTTCCACCGCACAAACCAGGGGCTACTTTTGTTATACCTAAAGCGCACAAAACCGCTGCAGGATAACATTATGGCATCCACAAAAAATTTTAACCGCCGCCGCTTTTTAAGCATGGCCGCTTTAACCTTCACCGCAGCAAAGCTTGCCCCCTTAAATGTACTGGCCTCCACTGGAAGTCAACCCGGGGATCATTATAAAAGCGCCAACCAGTCTCAAACCACCTTTACTGAAATTAAGCAGGTAAAAGCCGGGCTGCTGAATGTTGGCTATGCCGAAACCGGCCCTGCAAACGGCCAGGCCGTAATACTCCTGCATGGCTGGCCTTACGACATTCATAGTTATGCTGAGGTAGCTGCATTGCTCGCTGCAAAAGGTTACCGGGTTATTGTACCTCATTTGCGGGGGCACGGTACCACGCAATTCCTGTCGGCCCAAACCTTCCGGAACGGGCAGCAGGCTGCCGTAGCGCTGGATATTATTGCGCTCATGGATGCGCTTAATATTAAACAAGCCATTATAGGCGGTTTTGACTGGGGCGCACGCACTGCCAACATTATTGCAGCCTTATGGCCCGAACGCTGCAAAGCAATGGTGTCTGTAAATGGTTATCTCATCAACAACCTGGAGCGCAACAAACAACCGCTGCCGCCCAAAGCAGAATGGGGATGGTGGTATCAGTACTACTTTGCCACCGAACGTGGGCTGCTGGGTTATACCGCCAACTGGCACGACTTCAATAAGCTGATCTGGAAAAATGTTTCTCCGAAATGGGATTTTGATGATGCAACATATGAGCGTTCTGCAGCCTCTTTTAAAAACCCGGATTATGTTGCCATTGTTATTCATAACTACCGCTGGCGGCTGAGCGTAGCGCCGGGCGAAGCACAGTATGATACGATTGAAAAGCAGCTGGCCGCAGCACCGGTTATTACCGTTCCTTCGGTTACCTTGGATGGTGATTCAGATGGTGTAGTGCCTGCAGGCGATGGTTCGGCCTTTGCCAAAAAGTTCAGCGGCAAACATGTGCACCACATCATCAAAGGGGCCGGCCATAATCTTCCGCAGGAAGCGCCCCGGGCCTTTGCCGATGCGATCATAGAAGCAGATAGTTTTGCAAAGTAATAGAACAGATCATGAAATCTCCTGAACGAAATACAAAAAGATTAACCCTGGGCATAACAATATTTGTATTGTTTGTAACGGGCATGCAATTCATTCAACCGCCTGTTCAAAACCCGCCGGTAAATGCGCCTCTAGCGGCGCCCGGTGAGGTAGTGAAAATACTGGAACGCTCCTGTTACGATTGTCACTCCAATAAAACCAGGCTAAGCTGGTATGATAAGGTAGCGCCGGTTTCATGGCTTGTTTCAGCGGATATTAAAGAAGCCCGGTCACGTTTTAATTTTTCCACCTGGGACACGCTGAGCCCTGCTGACCAACAGGGCAGGGTATGGGAAATAGTAAATATGGTGCTGACGAAAAAAATGCCCTTAAGCACCTATGCAGCTATCCATCCCCGGTCCAGGCTCTCTGAACAGGATATTGCAGTATTGAAAAAATATGCAAATGACCTGAGCCCCGTAAACTACCATGACACCGCCATTTTAAACGAAGCGGACCGGGAGTTCAGGAAATTCCAGGACCAGCCTATTGCTACGGAAGCAGTGCCTGTGGCAGCTAACGGTGTAAAATACATTCCCGGCTTTCAGAACTGGCAGGTGATCAGCACTACCAACCGGTTCGATAATCACAGTATACGGGTGGTATATGGTAATGCCATTGTAGCAAAAGCTATTAAGGACAATCAGATCAGTCCTTTTCCCGATGGCAGCACCATTGTGAAAGCGGTTTGGAACAGCATTGAAGAAAAGAACGGAGATATTAAACCCGGATCCTTGAACAGTGTGCAGATCATGACCAAAGACAGTAAAAAGTTCCCGGACAGTAAAGGCTGGGGATTTGCAAAATTCAACGGCATAGGGCTTAAACCGCAAGGCAAAACACCGCTGTTCAATACCACCTGTTTCAATTGCCATAAAATAGCCAGTGGAAATGATTATGTGTTTAACCTGCCGTTAGAAGAGCAAGCTCCGGGCAAAGCGCCTGCCCGCGCAATGTTTGATGCAGGCAGCCTGCAGGTTATTACCTCGTTTGCAAACAGGAAACAGCAAACAATGTCTGTTTTATATGGGAACACAGCTGCTAAAAAAAGTGCGTTGTTTGCATATAACACACACATCCCCGGCGAAGTGTTTAAGCTGGTGGTGTATAAGCAGGCAAACAATAAATACTGGTACGGCAGTTACATAAATGGTGCGGTTGAAAGTGTTGAAACGGTTGCCAGTTCTCAATTGGCAGCCCCCTTGACCTACCGGCTGGATCAGGGAACTACACTTACCGATAGTACAGGTTATAAAATGAGCGCAGCTAACAGGATCGCCTATATATTTTCCCACAGACCCTCTGTTTTCCCATGATCCCTTTCCGTACGAATGCGAAAACTATTAATAACTTTGTGAATAGTGGGGGAAGATCAATGCCTTATCACAACCAGACCGATTTACTGCAAATGAAAAGATCCGGCCTTAAAATATCTCATGCTACTATTTGGATCAGCTCCATTGTTCTTGGGCTTTTATCCTCTGTGCCACAAATTGCCGAACGTCATTTTAATACAGCAGAAGCAGCTGTGAATGCAGGTTTAACAGCCACCTTTGCCCTGTTGATGTGGTACTTCAATATTTTTATGTTGTCGCGCGGGCCCAACAAAGCCCGGAAGCAAAGCATCTCGTATTCAAAACTTTTGAGCAGCCTGCTATTTGGCCTGGTGGTGATGTTTGGGCTTGCCTGGGTCCAGCAGCTGATCCTGGCTCATATTAATTTTGGCCCGGTAATGCTGATGGTGGAAGTACGGGGTATTTTGATCAACCTGGTATTTTATATGTTCCTGCACCTGCTGCAGCAGAATTATGAGAACCAGCACGTGAGCATGGAGCTGGAACGTATAAAGAACGATCATCTCAGCGCCCAGTACGAGCTGCTGAAACAGCAGGTAAACCCTCATTTTCTGTTTAACAGCCTGAATACCTTAAAGGCAATGGTGGAAAGCGGCGACCGGGAATCGGTGGACTTTATTCTTAAGCTCTCTAATTTCTATCGCTTCACACTGGAAAGCCGCAAGCTGGATCTGATCCATGTGCATGAAGAGATGGATATCCTCAATGCTTACCTCTTTTTGCAGAAAGCACGGTTCGATGATGGGTTCACTTTTGAAAGTACGCTCAGTAAGCAGGCGCTGGGTACGCTTATCCCTCCTTTCACGCTGCAGCTGCTGGTTGAAAATTGTATCAAACATAATATTGTTTCCCTGGAAAAGCCGCTGCATATCAGGATCTATGAAGAGCAGGACAAGATCGTGGTCGAAAATCAGATCCAGCAGAAAAAAGGCGAGGATAATTCATTAGGCGTGGGTTTGAAAAATATAGACCTGCGCTATAGCCATTTGCTTGACAGGCATATTGAGATTATCGACGACCAAAAGTTTTTCCGGATAAAACTACCATTGATCTATGAACATAATCATCATTGAAGACGAGCTGAAAACAGCTAAGTCGCTTGAAAATATTATACTGGGACTGAAACCCGATGCTAAAATAGCCGGCCAGTACCAAAGCGTGGAAAGTGCTGTGAAGGCGTTGTCAGAAGGCCCAATGCCCGACCTGATCTTTATGGATATTCAGCTTGCCGATGGCCTTTGCTTTGAGATCTTCAAATTGGTGAAGGTAACCTGCCCGGTGGTATTCTGTACGGCTTACGACGAATATTCCCTGGAAGCGTTTAAAAATAACGGGGTTGATTATGTGCTGAAGCCCTTTTCCAAACAGGATATCCAGGAAGCCCTGAAAAAGGTGGATGAGCTAAAGAACTTTTTTCAGCAAAAGACCCTGCCGGACCTGGGCGATCTGCTCTCAAAGCTGGCTGCACCCAGCGGGAAAACCAGCTTCCTTATTTTTCAGAACCAGAAGTACAAAACAGTGAACGTTGAAGACATCGCCTTCTTCTATGTACGCCACGATGCTACCTGGATCATGTGTTTTGATAAGCAGCAGTATACCATTAACCAGTCGCTTGACCAGGTAACAAATGCAGTTTCTGCAAAACAGTTCTTCCGCCTCAACCGTCAATACCTGGTTAACTTTAAGGCCATCAAGGAAGTGGAGCCTTATTTTCTGCGTAAACTGTATGTGAAGCTGGTTGTTGAAACACCGGACAAGCTGCTTGTAAATAAAGAAAAGTCGCATAATTTCCTTACCTGGATGGAGGAGCGTTAAATATTCCCGCTCCGTTATTCCGGGTTGGGGGCCATATATGTCTAACCGGAGGCTTTTTCACTTACTGATGGCGCAAACACGCAATACTTTTGAGTTAAATAAAATTCAGAAGATATGAAAACAGTAAAATTGTCAGCAATATGCACCGCAATGGTGTGCACGCTGTTAACTGCAGCAGCCTTTACCCGGAGCGCCGCTTCAAAGAAACAGGATGATTCTGCCAAAGGCAATAGCTTTGCTGTGCTGGAGCTGTTCACTTCAGAAGGATGTTCCAGCTGCCCGCCCGCTGAAGAGCTTTTAGCCCGTATCCAAAAGGAAGCCGGCAATAAACCCATCTATGTCTTAGCTTATCACGTGGATTATTGGAACCGTCTTGGCTGGAAAGACATCTTCAGCAGCTCTGAATACTCAAAGCGGCAATACCAGTACAGCCAGCAGCTGCCTGCCCAGGTATACACGCCCCAGCTGGTTGTTAATGGCAGCTCAGAGTACATAGGCTCAGATGAAACAGCAGTAAGCAATGCTATACAAGCTGCGCTGAACGGCCCGGGCGGAGCATCCCTGAACATAACAGGCCAGCTGCAGTCCGGGAAACTGAACCTCAATTACCAGGTTACTGGTAACACCGGCAAAAGCCAGCTGCTGATAGCAGTGGTGCAAAAGCATGCTGTTAGTGATGTGAAAAGAGGGGAGAACAAAGGACGCACCCTTTCCCATGTACAGATTGTGCGGGACCTTCATGTATTTAATGTAAAACCCGGCCACGAGGGCGCAGAACAAATTAGCCTGCCCGCCGGCTTTAATAAAGAAGAGTGGGAATGCATCAGCATGATCCAAAGCCCGGCAACAGGCGCAATCGAAGCAGCCACACGGGTTGCTATATAATCCTGCCTTATTAAGTAACGCAGGAAAATCATCTTCATTTCTTAGATACAAATCAATAATTCAATGACAACGAGAAACATTTTGAACAGCCTTAAGAAGGTTGTAATGGCTGCCTTATTAGTAATGGTGCAACTTTTAACCGCTTTCAAAAGTGGGAATGCACAAAACACGCCTGTTAAGAACATTGTACTGGTACACGGCGCATTTGCCGACGGCTCCGGCTGGAAGGGGGTATATGATATTCTAACGAAGAAGGGATACCATGTAAGCATTGTACAAAATCCTTTGACCTCGCTTAAAGATGATGTTAATGCTGCCAACAGTGTGATCGATGCGCAGAATGGACCTGTGATCCTGGTTGGGCATTCATGGGGCGGCGCTGTAATTACAGCGGCAGGGGTAAATCCGAAAGTAGCCGGTTTAGTATATGTTGCCGCTTTTGCACCGGACCAGGGCGAAACGGCCGGTAAATGGGTTTCTGCGGCTCCACAGGCTCCGGAGGCAGGCTTTACCAAGCCGGATCAATTCGGGTTTGTATATTTTGATCCTGCGAAATTCCACGGTGGTTTTGCCGGTGATCTCAGTAAGGCGCAAAGCGATTTTCTCTGCGCTTCGCAGGTGCCTATCATGGGCCATTGCTTTGAAGAACCGGTAGAACAGGCTGCCTGGAAAACCAAGCCAAGCTATGGTATTGTTGCCACGGAAGATAAGGCGCTGGATCCCGGAACAGAACGTACTATGTACAAACGGGCCAATGCAAAGATCACTGAGATCAAAGGCAGCCATGTGATCTTTATTTCACAGCCGGAGGCGGTAGCCAGGGTAATTATATCTGCAGCTGAGAATAAATAGGAGCCACTTTAGATAGAGATTTTCTCCGGAAGCGTTTACGTAGCATCTGCGTAAGCGCTTTCTTGTTTTGGATCATGGCCCGCAGTGCTATTAATGCTAAACAGATAACTGTGGCTTATACCTGGAAGTGCCTACAGGTATGAAACAGAAAAGCCGCCTCAAATTTGAGACGGCCTCCTGCATTTATAAAAGATCTTAAGTAAAGGATTTTATAGTTCAAGCTCAGCGCGCGGGGAAAATTGCGCATGTAAACCAGGGTAAACTTTTCTAAACATAGTGTAAGTTACCGTTACCATAACAAAGGCAATAATGGCATCAAGGGTTGCCGGCAGGCCAAGCACACTCAGTTTGGAAGCAAAGGCAAACAGGATATCGAAGAATATTCCTGCAAACACCCATTCTTTTAACCTGAGCAATTTGCCGGGAATTAAAAGAACGGCCACTCCGGATAGTTTGGCAATACCCAGTGTATAAATAAAATGCGGCGGATAACCTAGCTGCTGTGTGATGCCCCAGACAATGGGATTGCCGGTGATCTCAAAAAATCCGCTTGCTCCAAACCACATAGAGGTGAGCGCGGTGCCTGTCCAGTAGATTATTGTAGCTGTTTTCTGTGTCATAAGTTTAAAGTTTTATTTGGTTAATGACACAAAATTGCTGCAGGACCCTTGAACAAGCCAGTCAATTTGGGTTGAAGCAGACAAATTGAAATGCCGGTTAGACAATACAAGTTGTAAGCCTTATCATCCAAACATCAAGTGTATATTATATCCTCCGTTTTTTCCTTAAATTAAGCCCAACTTTGTTATTATACCCATGACCAGATTAACATTACTGCCGCTCCTGTTCTCTTTGCTCACAGCCCCCTGCTTTGCTCAAAACCATGAAGAACTGGCCCAAAAGGCCCAGGATGCTTATAACAGAAAAGACTATGCGAACAGCGCAAACCTCTTTAGCCAGGCCATTAAAAAAGGCGGCCTTGATGCAAACAATTATTACAATGCAGCCTGCTCCTACGCGCTGGCAGGGGATAAGGAGAATGCTTTTAAGTTCCTGGACCAGGCTATCAGGAACGGTTATGTGAATACGGCCCATTTGCAAAAAGATTCGGACCTGGATCCACTGCATGCAGATCAGCGCTGGCCGCAAATGGTTGCAAACAGTGAATCCACCGGTAACAGGCTCAAAAAATTCTGGGATGGCCCGGCATTAAAAACCCCTTATAAGCCGGACCTCACAGCAAACGAAAAGATCGCAGGCCTGTCAAAGCTATGGTCGGAGGCGAAGTTCAGCTTTGTTAATTTTGACCTGGTGCCGGAGCTGGACTGGGATTCTCTTTACATGGCTTACCTTCCAAAGGTAACTGCCACAAAAAGCACTGCGGAGTATTACACCCTTTTAACCGCTATGATGGCACAGCTGCATGATAGCCACAGCAATGTGAACGCGCCCGGAGAGCTGAGTAATGTTTTATATGCAAGACCTGCTTTCAGAACACGGCTTGTGGAAGATAAAGTAGTGGTGGTAACCATATGGGACAATGAGCTGCGGAAACAGGGCCTCAAAGAAGGCGCAGAGCTGCTGGAGATCAATGGCATGCCCGTTAAGGAATATGCTGAAAAATATGTAAGGCCCTATCAAAGCGCTTCTACCCCGCAGGATCTTGATACCCGTACCTATGAGTTTACCCTGTTTTGCGGCCCGCTGGATTCCGTAGTGAATACTGTGTTTGCCGATGAAAAAGGGAAGCGTTTTAATTTTCCTGTAAAACGGATCCCCGTAGCGGAAAACGGTAAGTACGCAAGACCTGCATACCAGCTTACCTGGCTGAAAGACAGCATTGCCCTGGTGGCATTGAACACCTTTGCTTCCGATGAAGCAGCCCAATCATTTCTGAAAGACTTTGATGTAATATCCAAAGCATCTGCAATTATTTTTGATGTGCGCAACAATGGAGGCGGCAGCAGTGATGTAGGTTATGAGGTGCTGAGATGCCTTACCCGGGACACCATTGCAACCAGCAGCTGGTATACCCGCGACTATCGCCCCGCCTACAGGGCCTGGGGTAACAATGAGGCACGATATGGTTACGGCAGTGGCGGTGTTACGCCTAATGAAAAGTATTGCTACACCAAACCTGTAGTAGTGCTTACCAGCCCCCGGACATTCTCCGCCGCAGAAGATTTTACCGTGGCCTTTGATGCCATGCACCGCGGGTTGATCATTGGTGAGCCAACAGGAGGGAGCACCGGGCAGCCCATGTTCTTTTCTCTGCCGGGAGGCGGCAATGCAAGGGTTTGTGCAAAGCATGATATGTATCCCGATGGAAAGGAGTTTGTAGGAGTAGGCATTCAGCCGGGTATGGTTGTTAAGCCAACGCTGAGTGATCTCAGAAAAGGGAAGGATACCGTGTTGGAAGCCGCCATAGCGGAGCTTAGGAAAAAGAGTAAGTAAAGACCTTTCCCATCGGGAACGGCTATATGGTTTGCAATGCCCAGGCACTGCAAACCATTTTTTTACGGTTCAGGCTAACCTTTAATTAAATGAGTGCCGGAACTCCAGCGGCGAGAGGTTTGTTTTGGCCTTAAATAGTTTGCTGAATGATTGCAGGTGCTCAAATCCCAGCTCGTAAGCGATCTCGCTTATGGAAAGGTTCGTAGTTGAAAGCTTTTCTTTCGCCAGCTCTATTAGCTTATCGTGCAAATGTTGTTGTGTGCTTTGGCCGGTTAAGGATTTAAGCAGGCTGCTTAGGTAGCCCGGTGAAATATTTAAAGTTTCGGCGATGAGCGTAACGCTTGGCAGACCCTTGCTGGCCAATGCTCCGCTGTTGAAATACCCGGATAAAAAATCTTCCAGGCGTGTCAGCAGCTCGTGGCTGGCCACTTTTCTGGTGATGAACTGCCGTTGGTAAAACCTTTCCGAATAGGTTAAAAGCAGCTCGAGCTGGGCAATTATAACGTTCTGGCTGAAGTGGTCTATGTTCGCATTGTACTCCTGTTCTATCTGGCTGGCAATGGCCGTGAGCACGCCCTCCTCCTTATCTGAAAGATAAAGCGCTTCATATACTGAATAGCTGAAGAACTCGTATTGTTTGATGTTCTTTGCCAGCGGTGTATTCCACAGAAAATCCGGGTGGATCAGGATCATCCAGCCTTCGGGCCGTTTTACCTCACTCATATTCACGGGCGGATCAATACCGAATAGCTGGCCAGGCGACATGAAGAACAATACACCTTCATCGAAATCACTTGCCTGCTGTCCATACTTATACCTGGTATGATGCGCTTTTTTTAGTGAGATCGAATAAAAGTCGAAGATCATGCTGAACGGGGTCTGGGCGATGGGCACCTGAACATCATCCATATGAACAACACTGATCAGAGGGTGCGCAGGGTTTGGCAACCCTGCGGCCCGGTGATATTCTGTTATCGTTTTGAAACGAAAAAGTTGAGAGCTGCTCATCGGCATAAAGTTAATTACTTATAATGTTTCGCAAATTCTTTGGCAAAATCGGCCAGTTTAACCTTACCCATCCGGGGATTGTTCCGGTGAAAGTTCTCCAAAGCTTTACCGCTATGCATAGCCGCCTGCATTTCTACGAGCGTACCGGCCAGTTCTTCCGGCACTTTGGCCATCTTTAAACCCCGCAGCATTTCCTTGTCTGATAGCAGCACCCATTTTAGCCATGGTTTACCTACAGCGGCGCCTATGATCTTTGCGGCCTCGTTACAGGTCATTTCCTCGCTGCCCACATAACGGATCATTTTCTTTTCAGGATGTAAAAGCAGCTCCTCCGCAACAGCATCAGCGATATCTTTCGGCGATACGAATACAATGCGGTCATCTCCACCATAATTTCCCATCAGCAGGCCGGTCTTCCCGGTGATCAAAGCCCCAAGGCCCGAATATCGCAGCGTTAGGAATTTGCCTATCAGTCCTTTGCCTTTAATAAGGTCAATGGACTGGTAGAAATTCGTATGAAAAACAGCCGGACGCATGATGGTAAGCGAGGTTTTCAGATCATCAAAAACATCCTCTACATTTTCACCCTGGGTGAGGTTTGCTGCCCAGCCGCTTAGCAGCACTACGCGCTTAGTGCCCGCCTGTTTTAAAGCCTGTACATAGTTTTGTGCCATCCGGCGTAAATAACCACCCAGGTCAGGCTCCGTAAAGCTCAGGGGGATCATGGCGTAAACGGCATCCGCATCTTTGAACGTGTCCGTTAAAAATTTGACATCAGAGATGGAGCCAATGGCAGGAGTAGCTCCCAGGGCTTCAATAGCCGTCTTTTTTTTCTGATCGCTGCTCACTACTGTTACATGATGCCCCTGGGCAACCAGCGTTTCGGCCAACGGCTTGCTGACGTTCCCTAAGGAACCGGTTACAATAATTTTCATCGCCTTTATTTGGTATAAACGCCATTATCAATATCCGAAAGCAGCGTTGAATGCGTAGGGCGCCAGTTCAAACGTTCCTGCGTTAATTTGCTCGATGCCGGGCAGTCGATGGCGGCCATCTGTGAGAACCAGCTAAAATGTTCAGCGGCAGCTTCAGGCGCTATGGATCTTACCGGGATATTTAGCTGCCGGCCGATGGCTTCAGCGATAGACCTGACAGTGATCGCTTCTTCGGCGGCAGCATGATAGCGGGCACGGGGTTCGGCATTTTCTAATGCCAGGCGGAATAAATGGGCAGCATCCAGCCGGTGCACCGCATTCCATCGGTTAAGCCCATCGCCAATATAAGCAGAAAAGCCTTTTTGCCGGGCAGTATTAACCAGGATGGGAACAAATCCATGCTTATCATCATCACCATGCACCGACGGTGATAAACGGACAACCGCCGCCCGCACACCTAACCCACACACCGCATCAGCTGCCTGCTCAGAAGCGCGCGGCCATGCCGGATTTAAAGGGGGAATAATATCTTCTGTAGCCAGTTTGCCCGGGCTAACCAGCGCAGTGCCGGAAGTAACGATCAACGGACGGTCAGAACCGGCCAGGACTTCGCCCATAGTTTCTATCGCTTTCCTGTCGACCTCGCAAACCTCTTTGAACCGGGTAAAGTCATGAATAAAGCCGGCATGGATAACGCCGTCAGCTCCGGCAGCGCCTGTCTGTAAGCTATCCAGGTCTTCCAGATCGCCACGTAACACCTCTGCACCTGCTTCGGCCAGCTTTTGAGCCGAGGCATCTGAGCGGGCCAGTCCAAGTACCTGGTGGCCGGCGTTTATTAGTTCTTTCACGATGGCAGTGCCAATGAAGCCAGTGGCTCCTGTAACAAATACACGCATAAGTTTTTCTTTTGTATGCTACAAAGCTCACTTACTTGCGGGAAACACATTTATCCAAATCTGCTTTTGGTTTAGCCGGATCCGTGATTAACACTCACAACCCCAAAGCGCGCCTTTGAATTTCGGTCAGGGTTTCTGTTTTTTTTGGCTATTTTCACCCGGACAGCGCTACAAGTGCTGGTTATCCCCACACCAGACAGTAACCACATTTACAAACGTATAAAAACCCAGGAGATGAGATCACTATTACAATGGACGACTATTACACCAATACTGGCTTGGGCCTTGTTTTTTACGGGATGGGTGTACGACAGCAGTCTTTTCCAGGTTATTGCAAGTGTTTTGTTGATCGGCAGTGTGATGGCTGGCGTGCATCACTCTGAAGTGATTGCGCACAAGGTGGGTGAGCCCTACGGCACTATTATTCTCGCGGTTGCCATTACTATCATTGAGGTATCTATCATTATTTCATTGATGGTAGCCGGGGGCGATGAAGCTGCCGCTCTTGCACGCGACACTATTTTATCGGCCACCATGCTGATCCTCAATGGTATTGTTGGCCTTTGCCTGTTCTTAGGCGGTCTGAAATTCCGGGAACAGATCTTCTCCAAACATTCCGCCAGCATTGCGCTTGTTTCGCTTACTGCTATTGTGATCCTTACGCTGGTGTTCCCTACGTTTACAACCAGTGTAGAGGGGCCTTATTATTCCACGCCGCAGCTCATTTTCGTGTCCATTGCCTGCCTGGTCATCTATTCCTTTTTCCTGCTGGCGCAAACCAGCAGGCATCGTGAATATTTCCTGTCGGAAGAAGGTACGGATGATGCCCATGCAATGACGGTCTCCGGCAGGAAAATGACCGTTAGCCTTGTGTTGCTGCTGCTCAGCCTGGGCATTGTGGTATTGCTGGCCAAAACGCTTTCTCCAACGATCGAAAAGATCGTGATCAGCTACGATCTCCCGAAAGCGTTGGTAGGTGTGATCATTGCAGCCGTAATACTTTTGCCGGAAGGGATTGCGGCTATTAACGCAGCCAGGAAGAACAAATTGCAAACAAGCCTGAACCTGGCATTGGGATCTGCATTGGCAAGTATCGGGCTAACCATTCCCTGCGTTTCCATTGTGAGCAGTCTGTATGGAATGAACATTATTCTGGGACTCGATATTAAGTCCATCATATTGCTGGGACTTTCGGTGTTCACGGTGATGCTGTCACTCGCCAGCGGGCGGACAAATATCGTATATGGAGCTGTATTGCTGGTGAATCTGGCGGCGTTTATATTTCTGGTCATTCATCCCTGATATAGTTTACAAAAGCCAATCAGCCATTTTCCGTCTGGCTTTACCAGGTTAAACCGCTATATACACAAAGCCCGCTCTCAGAGCTGGCTTTGTTTGCGTACCGCTAAGGGGAAGAAATTAAATTTATTCGAAGCGGCAAGCTTCGTCGAAGGTAAGGCGGGGATCTCGTGGATAGAGTTTGGATTCATCCCCGTAGCCAATCGTGCAGATAAAGTTTGCCTTCCACGAGGTACCCTCAAAAAACGCTTTGTCTAAAATAGCGTTGTGAAAACCTGACATAGGGCAAACGTCGAGTCCCAACCCGCGTGCAGCAATCATTAAATAGGCGCCCGTTAAAGAACTGCTCCTGTAGGCTATGGACGCTGCAAAATCAGGATCACTTTCAAACATCGTCGTAACGTTCATGTGTGGGAAAAGTCTTGGCGCGTCTTTCCAGAACAGCTCATCCTGCGCTATAATTGCGGTGACAGGCGCCGATTTTACCTGAGCTAAATTGCTTCCCATTCCTTCCAGGGCCGGATAGAGTTTTTCTTTACCTTCATCGCTTCTAACGAATACGATACGGGCAGGCTGCAGATTACCACTGGTGGGGCCGTACTTAATGATTTCGTACAGGCTTTTAAGATCTTCATCAGCCACAGGTTTATCTGTCCAGTGATGATGCGATCTCGCTTCAATAAAAAGCTGGTTGAATACTTCCTTGGAAAGAGATTTTCGCATTAAACCATCTGCTTCCGGAAAACCATTCCATTCTGTTTTCATTATATTAACCCTTTAAAAATATTATTTGTAAATAGTTGTGTGTTGGTTGGAAATGACTATCCTGATTAGCTACACCTTTAGCATCTGAACATTTGCGGTCAGCTTCACTTCATCGCTGACTACAATTCCGCCGGCTTCTGTCACTGCATTCCAGTTAAGGCCAAATACTTTTCGGCTCACTTTCGTTGACAGTTCAAAGCCCACCCTTGTATTTCCATAAGGGTCTAACATCGCACCGCCATATTCCCCATCAAGGACAACAGGCCTGGTGATGCCTCTGATGGTCAGGTCGCCCATTAGTTTGAATTCCCCATCGCTCACTTTTTTCAATTCTGTTGACTTAAATGTGATTTTAGGGAATTGCTCCGCGGCAAAGAAATCTTCGCCCTTAAGATGTTCATCCCGCTGCTGGTTATTCGTTGTTATAGTATTTACATCTGCCTCAAAATGGATTTTCGCATCTGAAAAATCTTCTTTACTGCTGGTCATTCCGGCATCAAAACCGGTGAAAAGGCCGGTAACATTGGTGATCATCATGTGTTTAACCTTAAAGGTTACTTCGCTGTGGCTTTGATCAATTTTGTAAGTTTCCATGACTTTTGTTTTTTTTAAAATTGAGATATTTATGTCCAAAGGACTTTTCTGATTAATGTTCAATATTTATTTGTTTTGCTGATTAGCTTGTCCAGACTGAACGTCCCTGCACCATAAACCGTCAGCACCAGTAGAATTCCAATGGCCAGCAAGTGGTATTCGTAGCCTTCTCCCTTCAGGGTGCCGGCCCAATTCATGAAAAAGCCTACGTTGATATGGGCCTTGAAGATCATTCCCAGGAACAAAACAATAGTAATAGCTGAGATGAGGCGTGTGAATAACCCTAGCAGGATCATCAGGCTACCGAAGAACTGGATCATGATAACTAAAAATGCAATTAGCCAGGACAGTCCGAATGCTCCGAACATCGCCATTGAGTTGGCATAGCCTGGTCCTCCGAACCAGCCAAGGAGCAGCTGTGCGCCATGCGGGAATAAAACAATACCAATGGTCAGCCTTAAAATAAGTCCCGCATACGATGAGTTGGAGTCTGTAATTTTTTGAATGAACGTTTTCATAAATTTTCTTTTTGATTAAATTGTTAAGATGGATGCGCGCAAATAACTTTAGCAATCAGCTATTTTGCTATTCGTTAGGCGGCCTGTTTAGTTTTAATTATTTATGGTTATGATGTGAGGGTGGCTTTCAGCAGCTCTGATGGATTCCGACAACCTGGTCTTTCCCAAGAACCAGGTGGCAGTATGCGAAGGTTTCGCTCAGCCTTACGATGCCATCTATAGTTCGGGCACCAGCTGTCAGCATCTGATCTACTGATTCATCAATGTTGTGAACCGGGAAACTTAGGACGGTGTTGCCGTTAATGAAGATGTCTTGCGGATGAAATGTAACCCCTTTGTGGATTTCAAGGATGGTCCGGTCAGCTAACTGGTAAACAGTTATGCCTGGATCAGCGAGTAACTTTTTTGCCTTCAGTATTTTAGCTGCTAACCTTTCCAATAAAGGTCCGGAGGCAGCGTTGCTTTTTATAGTTACACGGTTAGTGAATTCGTTCTTTTGCATGGCTATTGCTATTTGTATATCAATCTAAACTTGATAGCACAAAGTTGCATTAACCACTGCTCCTGCCGATTGACATTTGCCAAAGAAAATCTTGACAAAGATCATTTGGTAGATAAAGAACTATCTTAAGCGGGACTAATTACTTGAGATTGCCGGCATTTTTTCTAATCCGGCTTAGTGTTTCGGGAGAGATTCCCAGGTAGGATGCAATCATATTTTGCGGAAAACGCAATACAAAGGAGGGATAGGTTTTTATAAGGTCTTCATACCTTTCTTCTGCCGTAAGGCTAATGGCGGAGTGAATTCTTTTCTGACTTGAAATAAAACTATTTTTATCCATAGCCTTGGTTGCCATAGCCACCGCGGGAATTGAATCGTTAAGCTCCTGGATATCCTCCCAGGTAATTAGTAACAGCTCCGTATCTTCCAGCATTTCAATAAAAAAAGTTGTAGGCTCTCCTGATGTATAGCTTTCGGAATCGCACATCCACCAGCCTTCAACGCCAAATCTTACAACATGCTCACGGCCCTTTTCATCGATCGTAAACATGCGTGCCGCACCACTTACTATAAACCCTGAATATTTGCATACTTCACCTTCCTGAAGCAGATACTGTCTTTTACGGAGCTTTTTAGGTTTGAACTTTTGTTCAACTTGCTTGCGCTCCTCATTATTTAAGCTCTTACCCGATTTGTTTTCGAAATATGTAAAAAGTATTTCAAACATGTGATGGCCTTATGAAGTACGCAAACATAATTAATATTATGCAACAATCTCCACAGTATAGGACAGATTGGCGGCAGATTTTTACCATTCCTGAGCATGCTGGCACTTTTAAAGATTTTTTTGCGGCGGAAGGGATAAGTACTAACAGCGCCGCTTCTTTTAGGGTAAAACAAATTATTCCTGCCAGATAAAGGAAGGCGAAATACTGCTAACCCGCAGACATATCCGGCGGCAATGAAAGCAGCCTGGCATTAACCAGCTCAAAAAACTCCTTTCTATATGCTTCTCCTGTAGCAAGCGACTTCGTTTCGTTCGGTATCTTCACCGTATTACCTTCTACAGCCGCTTTTGTCCGACTGATGGGAGGGTAACAGCATCCGGAAGAAAACACAAATCCCTGGAAAGAATATTTTGAGCACGGGCAAATTGCCGAAGACTTAGACAACCTGATAAAAAGTATTCAATGCCACAAGGATAAAGGCATTGACGCAATTTTCCTCACGGCCGGGTGATGATAGGAATTAAAATGCACTATTATCCGGATTGGTATATGGTGTGTCCACATTGGTGACCCTAAAGGACCAATTCGATTAAGGTAAATCCGCAATCTCTTAAGCGATAGCCCGGCGATTTAATAAAGTTTGCCCTGGCCTTTTAACGTTATCGTTATGGTGTTGGTTTTGATATACCGGCTATTTATCCAGGAATACATAAAGTGATTTGATCTTACCTTCTTCAAATAGAATGATGTCCATACCGGTTTGTGCGGGTGGCTGTCCGGCTGCACCGGCAGTCCAGAACAGTCTGCCCATATCCTTATTAACCATACCAGGCTTTTGTGCGTTGAATCTGAAATCGGAAGGCAAGCTATCCAGGAGTGCCGTTACCCGGTCGTTGATGGCCTCAGGACCTTTGATTTCCTCACCCATCTCGTACAGCACTGCATCATGGGCATACAAAGATTTTATCTTTTCCAGTCTGAGGTTGGGATTACGCTGGCTCCAGACTTCGTCCAGGTTGATTTCCATTATTTGTTCAAGAGAGTTCATGTTCTTTATTTTTGTTTAGGCAAAGTTCACTCAGAAACCACCCGGATACAACGATATTTGGTAAGAAAAACACTTGACAAATGTCAACTGTGCTGTTGCGTCTTTGATCGTGTGAGCATGCAATAGCCTGGCGCCGCTGCCGCCAGGAAAGCATAGATTTTTGTAATTTGTGGTAGCCGGGGAGCATTCAATATTGGGTTGATAGTATTATAACTGGCTAATTTTCAATACCTAAACTTTGCCATGATAGAATTCCTATATCAATATTTCGAGCAAAAATCCGGCTTGCCTCTGACCGATGAGGAAAAGAGCCATATTGAATCCAGCTTTAAGTTGAAGAAGCTAAGAAAGAAGCAGTACCTGCAACAGGAAGGTGATATATGTAAGCACATGGGGTTTGTGGTTAAGGGCGCTGCCCGGATGTTCTCCGTTGACGACAGGGGGCACGAATATATTTTGCGCTTCGGAATGGAAGGATGGTGGCTGGGAGATTATGAGAGTTATATGTTGGAGGAGCCAACAAAGTTCTACGTGGAAATGCTGGAGGACACCGATCTGCTCATTATACCCAAAGAGCAGATGATGAAGCTGATCGCAACCGTACCTGCAGTAGCCGAAACCATTCGCGTTATTGACAAGAAAAACTTTATCGTCACGCAGCAGCGTATTCATGCTGCTATCAGTCAGACGGCGGAAGAGCGGTATGAATCGCTGGTCAAAAGTCATCCGGATTTCCTGCAACGGTTTCCGCAGAACATGATTGCATCCTACCTGGGCATTACCCCGGAATCGCTTAGCCGTATCAGGAAAAAGATGGCTGAGCGTTGATTACTTAGTATTGGTTGCCGCTATACATACCGGTTACACTGTATTCGGCTTTCTTATTTATCTTGAACAGCACCAGGTCACTTTCCTCAGATGCGGCGATGGAAACCGCTTCGTTATCAAAAACCATGCTGTCGCCTTTTTGTAAGGTTAGCTCCCCAACCGTAACACTGCCGTTAAAACAGTAAAGCAGGTGTACGCTTTCTTCGGGGCCGGCAGGAGGTAGAATGATGCTGCCGTTGCTTAAACGCGTATCGAAAATGTTGGTTTCTACCCTGAGCTTAAGCGGCGCCTCATCAGCACTGCCTGCTACCAGCCGCCACTCATCACGACTGTAGCTGGCGGGAAACTGATGGAACTGGATTTTGGGCGGGAGGCCATCTTTAAACGGGCGCATGAAGATCTGCAGCATCTCTACTTCTTTCTCGGCTATCTCTTCATGCTGTATGCCGCTCCCTGCGTTCATCATCATCATATATGTATCACTGATATGGATCTCCTGACCCGTGCTGTCCCGGTGTATCTGTAACCCCGACCGCATGTAGGACAGTATTTCATCATCCCGGTGGGGATGCATAGGAACAATGCCCGGAGGCCTGAAGGATGCGTGGTCGATACGCCCTATGGTATAATAGCCGGTATCTGCTAACCCGAGCGCTGTACCGGGGAACAGTATATCGATGTGAAACACGTTGTTGCCGTGACTACGTTTTTGCGATGCTTTGATCAGTTGCATAAATTTTCTTTTTGAGCGGGAAAGAAACGGAGCAGGGGCCTGTTTCAGCCGCCTGCACTCATTACCCGTTAATCCCCCGTTGAACCGGATTAATAATTCAGAATGGTCACCAGCTTCTGACCGTTGGGACTTGTCCAGTCGATGGCCAGCTCAGAGATGATCTGATCTACAGTAGTGATTACGGCGCCTTTCTGTTGCATGCGCTGCAGGGCAATGTCATCACCATACTTTGTATGAGATGCTGATGCATCGGCAGAAACCTGTACCTGGTAGCCTTCGTCCAGCATCTGCAATACCGGAAAGGTTACGCATATTTCGGTGGTGATGCCGGCAACAAAAAGCTTTTTACGGCCGAGAGCCTTTACCGCTTTGTTGAAACCTTCATGGTGCATGGCATTTACAATGCCGGGACGTTTGATACGGGCTTCGAAAGCCTCGGGGAGGATATCCTTCAGTTCGGGAATAAGCGGGCCCTGAACATGATCTTCCATGCTTGAGGTTAATATGACGGGCATGTTAAGGGCGGCCGCGATCTTAGCCAGCTTAATGGCATTTTCTTTGACCAGATTAATGTCGTGAGAGTGTGTCCAGGCCATAGTGCCGATTTGGTGATCGATAAGTAACATGGCTGAATTTTCGGGTGTGAATGCGTCGTTGTGCATGACTTTTGATTTTTAAGTTTACAATTTTGCTTTTTAGTATCAGCAGCTTTACTGCCGTTTTACGGTACAAAATTGCACCTCAAAACACCACGGCGACAATACCATATGGTAAGAAAGAGCCTTAACAAATGATAAGCGGGTAATCTTCAATAGGACCTTAAGGATTTATAATACGACTGATCGATGGCTGTTATTCGTCCCGGAAAGAACAATTAATGAGGTTGAAAAAAAGATTGACAAACTGTAGGGTAGATTTCTTAATGAGGAAATAGAGGGCGCCATATACCCTTCAGAACAAACATTTATTGATTCGGGCGGTGTTCAAACATCCCTTTACGTATGCCGGAAGAACTTTTAGAACACCCTGCCTGGAACCATTGCTTTGGCTGAATGCCGCCACAGCAAAAGAAAAAGGGCTCCTCGGGATTGAGGAGCCCTCTGCTTTTTTCGGGAAGATCCCGATCTGTACCGCGTACGGGAATCGAACCCGTGATTCATCCGTGAAAGGGATGCGTCTTAACCCCTTGACCAACGCGGCAAAACAATTTGGGATTGCAAAGGTAATATCTAACCGCATATTTCCAAAATAAATTTCCTTAACCCAAATTTCTATTGATTAATCCCTGTATAGCTTGTAAATTCGCATCTCTATTTTTCAATTCAAATCACAGTGTAAAATGGGAACGTCTCTTAAAATCGGTATTAACGGGTTCGGTCGTATCGGCCGTTTGGTATACCGCCAGATCTACAAAATGCCCGGTATTGATGTGGTAGCAATCAATGACCTTACCAGCCCCAAGGTGCTGGCTCATCTGCTGAAGTATGACTCCGCGCAGGGTAGATTTGACGCTGAAGTAAAGTCTTCCGACAATGCTATCTCCGTTAATGGCGATGAAGTAAAAATATATGCACAGAAAGATCCTGCTCAGATCCCCTGGAAAGACCACGGTATCGACGTTGTGATCGAGTGCACCGGCTTCTTTACCGATAAGGAAAAAGCCGAAGCTCACCTGAAAGCAGGCGCTAAACGCGTAGTGATCTCTGCCCCTGCTACCGGCGACCTGAAAACGATCGTATTCAATGTAAACCACGAAATCCTGGATGGTAGCGAAACCGTTATCTCCTGCGCTTCCTGTACTACAAACTGCCTGGCCCCGATGGCTAAGGTAATGAACGATACATTCGGTATCGTGGCCGGTCAGATGACCACCATCCACGCATATACCAACGACCAGAACACCCTGGATGCCCCGCACCCCAAAGGTGATCTGCGCCGCGCCCGCGCTGCTGCCGCCAACATCGTACCCAACAGCACCGGTGCCGCCAAAGCCATTGGCCTGGTGCTGCCCGCGCTGAAAGGTAAGCTGGACGGTGGTGCACAACGTGTACCTACCATCACCGGTTCCTTAACTGAATTAACAACCGTTCTGTCTAAGAAAACGTCCGTAGAAGAAGTGAATGCAGCAATGAAAGCCGCTTCCAACGAATCTTACGGTTATACTGAAGACGAGATCGTAAGCACTGATATCGTAGGTATGCACTTCGGCTCCCTGTTCGACGCTACACAGACCAAGATTGTGACTGTAGGCGACGTACAGCTGGTAAAAACTGTATCCTGGTACGATAACGAAATGAGCTACGTATCCCAGCTGGTACGTACCGTTAAGTACTTTGCAGGTCTGATCAGCAAATAATACAGCTTACCATAGTGAAAGGTGGAAAGTGAAAGGTGAATATAGTTCACACTTCGCTTTTCACCTTTCACGTTTTTCCGTTCACTTTATTAATGGAATTGTTATGAGTAAATTCTCCGGTTATAACTTCAAAGGCCATAAAGCCCTGGTGCGCGTGGATTTTAACGTGCCCCTGAACGATAAATATGAGATCACGGACGATAACCGTATGCGTGCGGCCGTGCCCACCATCAAAAAAATATTGAAAGATGGCGGCGCCGTGATCCTGATGTCCCACCTAGGCCGCCCCAAGGACGGGCCTACCGAAAAATATTCCCTCAAACACCTGGTATACCACCTGGTAAGCCTGCTGGATGGCGCTACCGTTAAGTTTGCAGAAGACTGTATAGGTCCCAAAGCACAGGAAGCCGCCTCCAACCTGCAAATGGGCGAAGTGCTGCTGCTGGAAAACCTGCGTTTCCACAAGCAGGAAGAAAAAGGCGATACCGCTTTTGCACAGGAGCTGGCAAAGCTGGGCGATGTATATGTGAACGATGCCTTTGGCACCGCCCACCGCGCACACGCCTCCACAGCCGTTATCGCGCAATACTACCCTGCAGACGCACGTATGTTCGGTTTGCTGATGGAAGCCGAAGTAAGCAACGCAGAAAAAGTGCTGCATAACGCTGAAAGCCCCTTCACCGCTATTTTAGGCGGTGCTAAGGTGAGCGATAAGATACTGATCATAGAAAACCTGATGGAAAAAGCCAACAACATCATTATTGGTGGCGGTATGGCCTATACCTTCCTGAAGGCCCAGGGCAAGGAGATCGGCAACTCCCTGGTAGAAAACGATAAGCTGGACCTGGCAAAAGAGCTGGAAGCCAAAGCAAAAGCCAAAGGCGTAAATCTGCTGCTGCCGGTGGATTCCGTTGCGGCAGATAAGTTTGCAGCAGATGCCAATACACAGGTAGTATCCAACGATAACATTCCCGCCGGCTGGATGGGACTGGACATTGGAGAAAAATCCGTACAAAAGTTCAGTGAGGTTATAAGCCAGTCCAAAACCATTTTGTGGAACGGGCCGATGGGCGTATTTGAAATGGAAGCATTCCAGAAAGGTACCAAGGCTGTGGCAGATGCTATTGTGAAAGCTACCTCACAGGGCGCTTTTTCCCTGGTAGGCGGTGGCGACTCCGTAGCTGCAGTAAACCAGTTTGGCCTGGCCGACAAGGTAAGCTATGTATCCACCGGTGGTGGCGCTATGCTGGAATACTTTGAAGGTAAAGAGCTGCCGGGTATTGCTGCAGTAAATGCCTAAACGAAATATTACTTATACAAGTACAGGCCCTCCGCTTAGCGGGGGGCTTTCTTTTACATGAAAGTGGCTCCCCCGTCTTAAACTTTATTTGTACTTTGGAATATATGAAGAAGTTCTACCAACATCTCTATTTCCAGGTAATAGTAGCTATCATACTGGGTATTATAGCAGGCTTATTGTTCCCCGGGATAGCCGGCACTGCTAAGCTGATCAGCGATATATTCATTAACCTCATCAAAATGCTGATAGCTCCCATCATCTTCCTCACGATAGTGCTGGGCATTGCCCGCATGGGGGATATGAAAAAGGTAGGCCGGGTAGGTGGTAAAGCTTTATTATACTTTGAGATCGTAACCACGCTGGCTATTGTTATCGGGCTGATAGTGGCCAACTGGCTGAAACCGGGTCATGGCGTGGCCTTCACGCATGTGAACGTAGCAGCTGCGGCTAAAATAGAAAAAGATGCAGCCGGCATGAACTGGGTGGAATTCTTCCTGCACATTGTGCCCTCCAATGTATTTGAATCATTTGCCAAAGGCGATATTTTGCAGGTGCTGGTATTTGCCATCCTGTTTGGTTACGGCATTACCCGTATGAAAGATGCCGGCATTCCCCTGTTACATACCTTTGACCGCATCTCACAGGTGTTCTTCAACATCCTGAAAGTGATCATGAAGCTGGCGCCCCTGGGCGCTTTTGGCGGTATGGCCTATACCATCGGCAACTTTGGCGCAGGCGCTTTGATCCCTTTGCTGAAGCTTATGCTGTGCGTATACCTTACCATGTTCCTGTTTATTTTCCTGGTGCTGGGCAGCATAGCGCGTATTTACCGCTTCAGCCTGTGGAAGTATTTAAAGTTTGTGAGTAATGAAATACTGTTGGTGCTGGGCACCTCCTCATCAGAATCCGCATTGCCGGGTATGATGGAGCGCCTGGAGCAGCTGGGCTGCTCCCGCTCCGTGGTAGGGCTGGTAATACCCGCCGGTTATTCCTTTAACCTGGATGGTACCAGCATTTACTTATCCATGGCCGTTATATTCCTGGCCCAGGTATTTGGTGTAAACCTTACGCTGGCGCAGGAGCTAACTATCATCGGCATACTGGTTATTACCTCCAAAGGCGCAGCCGGCATTACCGGCAGCGGGTTTATTGTGCTGGCATCTACGCTTACTGTTATTAAAGTAATACCGGTAGAAGGGCTGGCCATCCTGATAGGGGTGGACCGTTTTATGTCCGAAGCCAGGGCTATCACCAACCTGATAGGCAATGGCGTAGCCACAATCGTGGTGGCTAAAAGTGAAAAGGAGTTTGATGAAGCCCGCTACCAGGCAGCTGTAAACGCATAAATTAAATATAAACCGTTATGAAAACACAGAACACCCCCCTTTTTGCCGGACTACTCTTAGCCGCCGGCCTGCTGGGCGCATCGCCCGTTACAGCCCAAACACAAGTTGCCCTGGAACAGCAATGGGAAACCGATACTACCCTGCGCGTACCGGAATCCGTTTATTTTGATGCTAAAAGAAATGTATTATATGTATCCGATATCCAGGGCGATGGCGCCGTTAAAGACGGGCAGGGCTTCATTTCCCGCCTGTCGCCGGAAGGGAACGTGCTGGACCTGGAATGGGTAAAAGGGCTGAATGCCCCCAAAGGATTGGGCGTGTATAAGAACCTTTTATTTGTGGCCGATCTTACTGAAATAGTAGTGATAGATATTGATAAAGGCAGCATTGTACAGCATATTCCCGTAGAAGGCAGTGTATTCCTGAACGATATTACCATTGATAATAAAGGCACGGTATACGTGAGTGATACCCGCACCGGTAAAGTGCACCAGTATAAGAACGGCAAAGTAAGCACCCTGCTGGAAGGCTTAAAAGGCCCCAACGGCTTGCTGGCGTTGCCCAACGCTTTTTATGTGCTGGCAGATGGCGCTATGTTTAGCCTGGAAAAAGACAAGAGCCTGAAAAAAATAACCGCTGTCAGTAAAAGTGTAGACGGTATAGAACAGGTAAAACCCGGCGAATTCATCGTATCTTGCTGGCCGGGTGAAGTGTTCTATGTGAACGCTTCCAAAGGCACTGCAGTTAAGCTGCTGGATACGCAGGCACAGAAGCTGAATACGGCAGATATTGGGTACAATCCACAAAAGAAGATCGTATATATCCCTACATTTTTCGGTAATAAGGTAGTCGCCTATGTACTGAAAGGGCTCTAGCAGCAGCAACCTGCATCCGGTAATCCTGTAAATGTAAACTGTCAAAGTGAGAGAAAGTGTTTAATTGGCTGGCATATATCCCTGGCAGCGCGTTGCTGGCACGTGTGGCATTTTACATTTCACTCTGTTTATACACCTGCATGCAGCCTGCATGGGCGCAGGAACCACAGGTATCCTACAAATTCTCCCATCTGAACCTCAGGAACGGGCTGGCCAGCAACCATGTATCCGCCATTATGCAGGACCGTAAAGGCTTTGTATGGATAGCCAGCACCGCCCTGCAGCGGTACGATGGCAGCAACCTGCTTACCATCGCCAACTTTGACCGGGTGCCTGGTACCATTTACTATGATGATATTTGCCTGTGCGAAGACCGCAAAGGCCGCATCTGGATGGGCGCGCCGGATAATATACAGTTCTACGACCCTGCTACCAGCTCACTAAAAGCGCTGAAGGTAGATATACCGCCCTCTTCGCAGGGCAATATACAATGCAGCCATATTGTGGAAGATGCGGAAGGCGTAATATGGGCCACCACCCAGGAAGGCCTGCTGCGCTTTGACGATAGCACCGGCATGTTTGAAAAAGCCACCATTGTTCCCGAGGCAGAACGCCTGCAAATGAACAGCGCCATTACGGAAGACCATGAAGGTAACCTGTGGATCAGCGGCAGGAACGGTATTTTCCTGCTGGATAAGCAACGCAAACATTTATACAGCGCTGCCCACAACCCGAAGCAGCTGCCGGTTTTCAGCATTACCACCAGCGTACGCAAATTTTATATAGACTATCGCCGCCGTATATGGATTGCCGCCCGGGCCCAGGGACTTTATTGTTACGACCCGGTAAGCCGGAATCTGCAATCCTACCCGGTAGGGGAGGTGTTTGATATGACCGCAGACCCGGATCATAACATATGGATAGCTACCGACCATAGAGGTATTTACCGGTACGATAGCAACCTGGATACTTTTTCCGTGAACATACGCGCAGAAAATACAGACGACCTGGGCCTGCACTACGACTTTGAAACCAACTGTTTTTTAACGGACCGTGAAGGGCATTTATGGATAGGTACGGACCTGGGCGTAAATATCCTGAGCCTGCATAACCGCACCTTCCGGATGATGGACCACCGTACCGTTTTTAACGGCACCACGCAGCGCCTGCCCCGCGCAGAAGTAACAGACCTGCTGCAAACCCGCAGTGGCGATGTATTTGCCGGTTACTGGGGCCAGGGTTTCTGCTGGTTTAATGCCGGCCTTGAGCTAAAGCAGCATTTTACACATAACAGTAACGATCCCGCACATTGCCTGCCTGAGCCCCGTGGCCTGGTATGGAGCTTTGCCGAAATGAAGAACGGGCATGTGCTGATAGGGCAGGAGAATGGTTTTTTATCGGAGTTTGATCCGGAGCAGGGCAAATTTATATCCCACTACAACCCACCCGCTTTTGAGGAGCAAACCCTGATGAGCATGTACGTGGAAAATGATACTTCCGTATGGATAGGCCTGTATAAAAGAGGCCTGGCCCACTGGAATCCGCGTACGAAAACCGCCAGAGCCTACCCGCAGTTTATGACCAACCTGCAGCGGCAAACCTCTGTTATGGACATTGTACCGGAGAACGATTCCCTGCTATGGCTGGCCACCAGCACAGTAGGGCTGGTGCTGTTTAACAGCCATACCGGTCAGGTAATGGTAAAAGAAAGTTTTAGCGGGGAGCAGCGGTTCGTAAATAATATCACCAGCTTACATAAACAGGATGATACTACGCTGATAGCCGGTACAGATCATGGGTTGTGGGTATTTAATACCCGGCGCACAACTGTAAAGCCCTTAAAGGTGAATGGGCTGTTATTTGATGAATGGGTGCTGTGCCTGCAGGGCGATGGTAAAAAGGGTATCTGGTTCACTACCGAATATGGCTTTTACCGTTTTAACCGCAGGCAGTTTAACCTGGAAACATTTATACAGGGCGATAATATTATTGATAACAACCGGAAAGTGCGGCGCCGCATTTTACCCCTGCAGGATGGACGCTTACTGGTAGGCGGCTCAGATCATTTCGTAGCCTTTGCCCCTGCTGTATTAAAAGTGGCGCCGCCACCACCGGATGTAAGCATATTGGCGCTTAAAGCGCTGGACAGCAGCATACAGATAGATGCCGCCATTGACACCCGGCAGCCGGTTACATTAAATTATAAGCAGAACTTTATTTCCATTGAGTTCAAAAGCCTGCAATACCATCATGAAAAGATCCGGTATTATTATCAGCTGGATGGGCTGGATGAAGACTGGGTAAATGCAGAAGGCTTATTAATAGCCAAATACACGAACCTGCCACCGGGCAACTATACATTTAAAGTGCGCAGCGTAAACACCGCCGGTACTTTTTCTGCCAACACGACCGTACTGCGCATAAACATAAAACCGGCCTTCTGGCAAACGAACTGGTTCCGTCTGCTGATACTGCTGCTGGTAGCAGCCTTTATTTACATTTATTTCCGTGCACGCATTTACTTTATAAAAAAGGAGGCCAAACGCCGCACGCTTATGCAGCAACGGATGGCGCAGCTGGAAATGAAGGCACTGCGCGCGCAAATGAACCCGCATTTTATTTTTAATGCGCTCAATTCCATTCAAACATTTATGATGAAGAGCGAAACAGAGCAGGCGCTTGCCTACCTGAACCGCTTTGCCCGCCTCATTCGCAGCGTACTGGATCACTCCCAGCTCAATACCATTCCCATCTCAAAAGAGGTGAATATGCTGGAAAACTATATTGAATTGGAGAAGCTGCGCTTTGCAGACCAGTTTGATTATAAGATCACCATAGATCCTTCTATAGACGCGGATTTCACCGAGATCCTCACCATGATCATTCAGCCCTTTATAGAAAATGCCATCTGGCATGGGCTGCTGCATAAAAAAGAAGAGCAGGGAAAATTATTATTGACCTTCACCAAAATGCAGGATCGTATATTATGCACAGTAGAAGATAATGGTATTGGCCGTGAAAGATCGGCTGCGCTGAAACAGCTAAGCGGTTATACCCACGCCTCCCGCGGTTTGCAGATCACCCGCGATCGTTTATCTCTCTATAACAGCCGCTTTAATGTAGCAGCCTCCTTTGATATTGAAGACCTGTTTGATGCAGAAGGCCAGCCCTGCGGCACCCGGGTTAACTTGTGGTTCCCGTTAGGGGAGGATTAAATTGCGTTCTACTCAATTCGTAATTCGTAATTAACTAATTCGTAATTTTCTACTATTCCACCTTCACTACGTGCTTACCCGCATCGTCCCATCTCCAGGGGTTATCCATCAGCTGCAGCCCGCCCAGCCAGCGATTCTGCAGGGAAATATAGTCTGTATAATACTCTTCATTATTCAATACTTCCCGCCCCAGGCTGGTAATAGACAGCATTACATCCTGCTGCTCAATAATACCGGCGCTGCGCATACGTTGTATGTAAATATCCAGCTGAAAATCGCCAAAGCCATAGATCTTCATATCGTCCCAGAACTGCGCATACAGGTCATACCAGCGCAGGCTTGATAAGGACAACTTACGCAGGAAATAGCTTTGAATGGCATTCAGGCCATTGTCCAGCGCCGGCAACCGTTGCAGGTGTGCGATCAGTGCCGGCCCCAGGTAAGCTAAGTGGGAGGTGGCATGCCGGCTGATGGCTTCCAGCTCCGGCGGATCGCCCTTGCAGTACGCCTCCCAGGCTTGGGCTGCCAGCTGCATATCAGCTTCTTCAAGGTACACCCGCTCCTGCAATAATGCGGGGAAATGGTAGGGCATTAATAGTCCCAGCCCCCTGAAATCCATTACTTCAGGATGGTTCTCGATCGATACCAGGCTTATTTTAGGTAAGCGTATCACCTGCGTGCGCAGGTAATGGAGTATAAAAAGAAGATTGATCTGGCAAAAGAGGTCAAACTCAAACCACAGCACTATTTCATCATATTCACCCGCTGTTTTAAGCTTTTCCAGCTCTTTAACTACATTGGCAAAATAAGTTTGCCGGTCAATACCATAATGTTGTTCCAGGTGTTTGGCGCGGGTTTCAAAAAACAGGGCAATATCATCCGTACATATTACTTTGCCTTCACACATCATTTCCCGGCATACCACAATCTCTCCCGGGATCTCACTTTGCCGGAACAAGGTCAGGGTAGCATCGCCGTTAAGAACATGCATATAAGACATGGTGTTACTTTTTTAATGTCAACAGGCAGTTACCAGCTGCCACTGGCGCCACCGCCGCCACCGGAGCCGCCGCCAAATCCTCCGAAACCGCCACCACCACCACCGGACGACCATCCGCCGCCTCCGCCGCCGCTACCCCAGCCGCCACCAATGGGAAAACCTCCCAAACCGCCCCAGCCTCTCCGGCTGATGGTAGTATTACCGCCGCGGCGGTTGTTGATAATAGATACGATGATGATGATAATAATGATCATCACAAAAATAGCGCCGCCCCCGCCGCTCTTCCTGGCTTTGGGTATGCCTTTATATTCGCCGGCAGCTGCTTTCTCAATGGCATCCACCGCTTCATCCAGGCCCTGATAATAGTGCCCCTGGCGGAAATTGGGCACAATGATCTGGTCTATAATGCGGTTGGCTATAGCATCCGGCACGGCGCCTTCCAGCCCGTAACCGGTTTCTATGCGTATTTTCCGGTCGTCAATAGCCGCCAGTATCACCAAACCGTTGTTCTTACCTTTCACACCCACTCCCCAATCGCGTAATATTTTCAACGCTACCTCGCTCACATCATAATCGCCGGTTGTTTTAACTGTTACAATCGCTATCTGGGAAGAGGTGCTGTCGCTATAGGCTACTACTTTACTCTCCAGCGCATCTGCCTCCTCGCGTAGCAGCACGCCTGCCATATCATTCACCAGCCGGGGTGGGTTAGGCCGGGCAGGTATGTCCTGTGCATAGGTATGTAAGCCCGTAACCAGCAACATACTGAACCATAACCAGCAAAATATCCTCATAAATAATCTATGCTTCATCGGCCAAAAATAATGTCGTCCGGCAATTCGTTTTCGTCGCCGGATGCGTAGGGGAAATATGTGTGTAGCGATTCCCCGATCTCTTTAATACATTCCTCCATACCTTCCACTACCCGTTGCTGGGAGAAATGAACCTTTAACAGATGGGCTTCTTTTTGCCAGAAATGATCACCTACTTTATCATGAATGCCTTTATCGCCCAGGATGGCAAACTGCCGGTCTTTCAGCGCCACATATAACAGCACGCCGTTATGTTGTTTTGTTTTTTCCATCCCCAGCGACAGGAATATTTCCTGCGCCCGGTCCATGGGATCTACATACGCGCAACGGCTTTCCACAAACAGTCTTATTTCGCCGCTGGTAAGCCTTTCCGCCGTACGGATGGCCTGCACCAGCCGCTCTTTTTCAGGCTCCTGCAAAAGCTCTTTTTTACCAAATGGAAATAAACCCATGAGTATTTGGGATTTTAGATTTACGATCTTGGATTTTTCGAGGCGCTTGTTCTTCTGTTAATGATACTGTAGCACAGTTATTCCTTGCCAAATGGGACAGGGCTCTATACGATGATCTTAAATTCCGGAGTGCTTCCCCAGGATCCAGGATCGTAAATCTAAGGTCTGGAATTTTTAGAACTGAACTTTCGGTGCATTCTCAGATCCGGCCTGCGCCTGGAAATATCCTTTCTGCTGGAAACCACCAATGCCGGCAATAATATTATTCGGGAAAGTACGTACAGAGCTGTTGTAGCCGTTCACCGCCTCGTTAAAATCATTACGGGCCACGGTTATACGATTTTCTGTGCCTTCCAGCTGCGCCTGAAGGTCCAGGAAGTTCTGGTTAGCCTTCAGCTGCGGATAGCTTTCCGCTACTGCCAGCAAACGGCCCAGGGCAGAGCTCAGCTGGCCTTGCGCCTGTTGGAACTGCTGGATCTTTTCCGGAGACAGGTCATCAGCATTTATAGTGACCTGGGTGGCTTTGGCGCGGGCTTCAATTACCTGCGTTAAAGTAGTTTGCTCAAAATTGGCAGCGCCTTTTACCGTGCTTACCAGGTTGGGGATAAGGTCGGCCCGGCGTTGATACTGGCTTTGTACGGCGCCCCATTTATTCTTTACATTCTCGTCCTGTTTTACCAGGCCGTTGTACTTATTGCAGCCGAACATGCCTAATAATACCAGGACAACAACTACAATGATCCATTTTTTCATTTGTTAAACGGTTTAATTTTTATATTCACATTAGAAGATAATGCCGGTACATAGCGTGCTGGTTATGTGCTATTTAACCACGCAAAAGAGATATGAATGCACCAAACCTACACACATTTCACCAAACTGCAAAAACTATCTGTTGTCCCCATATGCTACAAATACCCGCAAAAAATAAGACTAAAAATCCTTTGTTTATCCATAATTTTGTGGAAATATTTTCCCCTCAGGTAACCATACGGGCTATAGTAAGTCAATGTAGCAATGGGTTTATTGTTTGTAACTCATTTATTTTTATTAACTTAGAACTAAGGTCTCCTTGAAATGAGTGCGCAACACATCCATATTCTCTATATCGATGATGAGATAAACAACCTGACCGCTTTCAGGGCCGCCTTCCGCAGGCTGTATACCGTGTACACCGCCGCATCAGCAGCAGAGGCAGAACAATTGTTACTTGAACACGAAGTTCATATCATTATCTCCGACCAGCGTATGCCTAAAATGACGGGCATAGAATTTTTCGAAACTATTTTGGATAAACATCCGGAGCCTATCCGCATCCTGTTAACCGGTTATGCAGATATTAATGCAGTGATAGATGCTATTAATAAAGGTCAGGTGTACAAGTATTTTTCCAAACCCTGGAACGAGGAAGAGCTGAAGCATAATATTGAAAAAGCGTATGAGGTGTTCTCCCTCCGGCGCGAAAACAAAGAGCTAACTGCCAAGCTGCTGGATGTGAATGAAAAGCTGGAATTCCTGCTCCGGCAAAAATTGATCTCCTGAAATTATTCCTGCAACTAACTTATTTCCGGGTGTTGAAGTGAATGGTATTATCGTAAATGCGATAGTCCAGCCGCATTGCATTGGTCAGCTGATCCAGGAAGGCAGAAAGGGGTTTGTTCTTCTCCAGGCAGCCGCTGTATTCTGCACCGGCTATTGATTGGGGCTCAAAAGCCAGTTTAAGGCCAAACCAGCGTTGTATAACCGGCTGCAGGTCGGCCAGGCGGGTATTGCGGAAACGGTAAATACCTTCCCGCCAGGAAAGGGTAATGGATTCATCAAAACGTTTCACCTTAAACCTTTCGCCGGTTTTATAAATGGCTTCATAACCGGGTTTTAACGTAACATCCAGCGAATCCCCTACATCCGTTACAGCAGCGCCCTGCACCAGGGAAGTAACCACCAGGTCCGCATTATAGGAGTTAATATTAAAAGCCGTTCCAAGCGCCTTTACCGAAGTGCTGGGGGTATGTACAATAAAAGGCTGGCTGGCATTCTTGGCCACTATAAAGTAAGCTTCGCCATCCAGGTAAACTTCTCTTGTCTTACCCAGGAAAATGAATGGGAACCGCAGGGTAGAGCTGGCATTCAGGTGCACCTCCGTACCATCGGCCAGCTCCAGCCGGTAATCTGTTCTGGGAGGCACGGTTAAGGTATTCCATTCCACCTTCGCAGGCACATTTGCATCAGCCGCCAGGTCATTGTTATTAACGGGATCCGGCAGCTGGCGGGTTAAATAAATACTGTCGGTAGCAGTAGTAGCAGCTGCAACAGCGGGCATGGGCCCGGGGGTGGCAGGCACTATATTATTATTGCTGCCGGCCAGCTGAATGTTTGGCGCGGTATAGTTGCTTACAGGCGCCGGTGCAGTTGTTTTGCTGGTATTTACAGCTGCCACCGCAGGCCGTGAGTGTGAGTAGTAATGATGATCATACAGGTAAAATCCCAGGCCGCCGGCTGCCAGCAGGGCTGCAGCAATAACTGCAGCAACAGCAGCACGGTATTTTTTTATGAACCGCAGCACACGGTTGGGAAAAGGAGGTGCGGGTTTTAACAATGTTTCAATTTTACACCATACCAGGTCCGCCCGGAGATCCTCCAGGATATCTTCATTCGTGGCAACTTTGGCATTTTCCAGTTCCAGCCAGCAGTTGCGCACATGCTCGTCGTACTTCATTACCTGCTGCAGGTACCGGTCGTTCTCTTTAGTGATCTCTCCCAGTTGTTTTTCCAGCAGCAATTGGTAAATATATTCTTGATCAAATTTCATATGAATAAGCTCATAAGAAAGTTCGAGGTTTAACTGTACCTGATAACGCGCAGGTCTTTCAGCGCCTGTTCTAATTTATCGGCCGGCAGACCATCCAGCTCGCTTATCACCTGTTTACGGAGCTCTTGTTGTTCATTTGCATTTGTACCATTTGTATTTGTTTGCTCATTAGCTTGTGGTAAATGTTTTTCATCGCCCGCCTGGCTTTTCGGATCTTTCTTCAGCTGTTCCACACAATCCAGATGTACCTGCTGATAAAGAAAACCACCTACGGATTGTTGTATGTCAAGGTATAGCCTTTGTTCCCATATACGTATAAATGTATGCTGCACCAGGTCCTGCGCTCTCCGCATGTTACCCAGCATCGTGTGCGCTTTCAGGCATAAAGGCTTATAGTATTTCAGAAAAAAATACTGGTATGCCTTTATATTACCCTGTTTTAGCTCTGATAACACAGCCATATCATCAATACTGTTCATATTGTTTCTTTTTGCGAAAGTGTATACATGTACATATTGTAGGAGCTTAGCATATAGGAATGTAACCCCGGTCCCAGACAAATTTTGGTGTTTCACTCTATTCGGCACCGAAAATTTCCTATTAAAAGTTACAAAAAAAAGTTAACTATTGGTTAATTAAGTTAAATATTTGGATCCTTACCACCACCCGGTTTACAATCCGCCTATTAAGTATAAGATTTATTCATTAATAGTTGATTTAGAAATGCTCCGCAGCTCCGCTGATACTACGTTAATGTTAGCATTTATATCGGTTAAAATGGCGGTTCATACTTTTCCATTAAATTGCACCCCATTGAAACTTAATACTCCTGAATATGCAAGTTTGGAAAGATTACCAGGCACAACACCAAGACCGTTTTCTGGATGAATTATTATCGCTGTTGCGCATACCCTCTATCAGCGCAGATTCCCGTTACAGTCAGGATGTAAAAACATGTGCGGAAGCTGTACAGCAGCGCCTGCAGGAAGCCGGCGCCGATAAGGTGGAAATATGCCCTACCGCCGGCCACCCGATTGTGTATGGCGAAAAAATTATAGATCCCAAATTACCTACCGTATTAGTATATGGCCACTATGATGTGCAGCCGCCCGATCCCTTAGAGCTGTGGCACAGCGGCCCTTTTGAGCCGGTGATCAAAGACGGCCGCATTTATGCCCGTGGCAGCGCCGATGATAAGGGCCAGTTCTACATGCATGTAAAAGCATTTGAGATCATGATAAGGACCAACAGCCTGCCCTGTAATATTAAATTTATGATAGAAGGGGAGGAGGAAGTAGGTTCATCTAACCTGGGCATTTTTATTAAAGAAAATAAAGAGCGCTTAAAAGCGGATGTAGTGCTGATCTCCGACACCGCCATGTTAAGCCTGGAAAATCCTTCCCTGGATACCGGCTTGCGCGGCCTGTCCTATATGGAAGTAGAGGTTACCGGCCCTAACCGCGATCTGCACAGCGGCGTATACGGCGGCGCAGTAGCTAACCCCGCTACCATACTGGCAAAAATGATCGCTTCCCTGCACGATGAGAATAATCATATTACCATTCCCGGTTTTTATGATAAGGTGCTGGAATTAAGCAAAGAAGAAAGGGAAGCGCTGAATAAGGCGCCCTTCAATGAAGCGGAATATAAGCAGGACCTGGGCGTACAGGAGCTGTGGGGCGAAAAAGGCTACAGCACTATTGAGCGCACCGGTATACGCCCTACGCTGGAAGTAAATGGCATCTGGGGCGGTTACACCGGCGAAGGTTCCAAAACCGTGCTGCCCTCCAAAGCATCCGCTAAAATATCTATGCGGCTGGTACCCAACCAGGACTGGCATGAGATCTCCGACCTGTTCAAAGCGCATTTTGAAAAAATAGCGCCTAAGTCCGTTTCCATTAAGGTTACTGCCCACCATGGCGGCAGCCCCTATGTTACGCCAACAGATCATGTGGCCTTTAAAGCCGCCAGCCGTGCCATTGAAAGCACCTTTGGCAAATTGCCCATTCCCGTACGCGGCGGTGGCAGCATTCCCATTGTAGCGCTGTTTGAAAAAGAGCTGGGGCTGAAAACTATTTTAATGGGTTTTGGACTGGATAGTGATAACCTGCACTCACCCAACGAAAAATACGACCTGGCTAACTTTTATAAAGGCATAGAAACCATCCCGTATTTTCACCAGTATTTTGCGGAGATGAGTAAGTAATAGTATTGAATAGCTATGGGGCTGGCCCCAAAGAATGTAAAATTCTAAATGTAAAATTTTAAACCGACGAAGGAGGTTCATAGAGACCATTTAAAAGACTTTATGAACGAGATAAATGTAAAAGTGAAACCGGTTACAGCCTTACGTTTGCTGCATTTTACTTTTACATTTATGATTTAAAATTTTACATTTTACATTCTTTGGAACCAGCCCCCTGAAGAGAACTTTAACATGGCAACAACTCCCGAAAAACTCCGTCTTGATAAATACCTTTGGGCCATCCGCGTGTTTAAAACCCGTACCCAGGCATCTGCCGCCTGTGAGGCCGGCAAGGTAAAAATGAATGGGGCCGCCGTAAAGGCTGCCCGCGCCGTAGGTATTGGCGATCAATATGATATTAAAACAGAAACCCGCAAGTGGAAAATAGAGGTCATCGGCCTGCTGCACAACCGCCAGCAATACACGGAGGCCATTAAGTATTACGTGGATAAAACCACGGAAGAGGACCAGCAGTTTAACCAGCGCGTGGCCACTACCTTTTATACCGGTAAGCGTCCCAGCAAGATCGGCCGTCCTACCAAGCGGGAACGCCGCAGCCTGGACGACTTTATGGACGGGGAAGAGGAAAAGCAACCCTGACCTTTTCCCGCACGTTACGTTTTCTCGTATTTGCGTAGTAGATTTGCGCATCTTTTTGATTTTAGATCAAAACGAACGTCTGGGCGCCCTCGTAAATCCGGGCATCCTCCGCTACCCAAGATCTAAGATCCAGGACTAAAATCGTAAATCAATAGATGCCTAAACAAAGCGACGTGCTCTCCGCCGATTTCCTGGTGAAGATTGCAGAAGAATTTGGTACCCCGGTATACGTGTACCATGCAGAAAAAATAAAGACCCAGTACGAAAAACTACAGAAGGCCTTTACAAAAACGGAAGCCCGTTTTTTCTATGCGTGCAAGGCACTTACCAATATCAACATCCTGAAATATATTAACTCCCTGGGCTGCGGGCTGGATACCGTATCCATCCAGGAAGTGCAGCTGGGGCTTAAGGCCGGTTTTGATCCCAAGAACATCATTTTCACACCCAACTGTGTGGATCTGCAGGAGATCATTGCAGCCAAGGACCTGGGCGTAAACATCAATATTGATAATATCTCCATCCTGGAGCAGTTCGGCAATAAGTTCGGCAGCAGCTATCCCATCTGCATCCGCCTGAACCCGCACATCATGGCCGGCGGTAACTTCAAGATCTCCACCGGGCATGTGGACAGCAAATTTGGTATCTCCATTCACCAGCTGCGCCATATAGAACGTATTGTAAAAAGCACTAAGCTAAAGGTAACCGGCCTGCATATGCATACCGGTTCTGAAATAAAGGATGTGGATGTGTTCCTGCGTGGCGTAGAGATCATGTTTGAAATGGCAGAACACTTCCCCGACCTGGAATCCATTGACCTGGGCAGCGGCTTTAAAGTAGCCTACCAGCAGGGCGATCCGGAAACGGATATTGACCTGTTAGGCAAAAAGCTGTCCGATGCCTTTAATGGTTTTAATAAGAACTACCACCGCCCGCTGCAGCTGTGGTTTGAGCCGGGAAAGTTCCTGGTAAGCCAAAGCGGTTATTTTGTAGTAAAGGCCAACGTGATCAAGCAAACTACAGCTACCGTATTTGTTGGGGTGAATTCCGGGTTTAACCACCTGATCCGCCCTATGTTCTACGACGCTTTTCACCTGATCCGCAACATCTCCAACCCGCATGGTACGGAGCGGATCTACACCGTGGTAGGTAATATCTGCGAAACAGACACCTTTGGCTGGGACCGTAAGATCAATGAGGTACGGGAAGGCGATTTCCTGGTGTTCTATAACGCCGGCGCCTATGGGTTTGAAATGTCGTCTAACTTCAACTCCCGCCTGAAACCGGCCGAAGTGCTGGTAAAGGAAGGCAAACCCCACCTGATCCGCAAAAGAGATACCCTGGATGATATTCTGAAGAACCAGGTGGAGATTACATTCTAAAAGAATGTAAAATGTAAAATTTTAGATGTAAAATGTAAAAGTTGAATGCCCCGGATGTACTGCATTGACTTTTACATTTTACATTTAGTATTTATGATTTTACATTTTTCATGGCCCTCCAATTGCTGTGCAACTGGTATCCTTCCCTCCTAAAACCCCCCTTTCTCCCTACTGACATTGCTGCGCAACTCTACCCCCCTACATAAAACCCTACCCATCATTTTACCGCAATTTTTCCACGTGTTTCTCATGTGTTTCCCAAGACTTTCCCTACTGCATCCCATGTTTTTCCCTAGTGAATCCCTAGTGCATCCCTAGTCAGGGTAACCATCCGTCACGGCCGGGGCCATGTCACTATGGCATCCTCAACCGCACGGCATACTTCTTGAACCATACTGTTCAGAAATATTGTAACTTTGTAGTTAATTACTTCTTCCCAAACTGCTTAATCCTGCACACATACACTGTCACACTAACTGCTGCCGAATCAAATATTCGCAAATGAATTAAACTATACTTAAGTTGACTATGAGAGTTTTAACCGCACAAAAAGGTATTTTTAAGGATGAAGGGATCATTGAAAGCAGGATCTCCTTCGCGCCTTTTGTAAGGTTCCTGAAGGAAAAGGCTGCTAACGAAGCAGATACAAGAGCGTTCTATTACCGCAAGCTGGTTGATAAGTTTGAACAGATCCCTGCAGCGCTGGTTCCGTTAAATGGACCTGAAGAAGTGGCTGCCCACCAGGAATTACTGGACATTGTGGCGGCCAGCGTTTTCCCCGTTACTGCAGACATGGATAAAGATATTTACGGGATAGGCATGCCTTATAAGTTTGCCATCTTCTATTATTCTGAGCAGTTCAAGAAAGTTTTCACCAAAGACGGAGAGCACCTGGCCACTGTACCACATGGTTTTGGTACGGATAAGGTAGCAAGGGATAAGAAGGAATGGCTGTATAAGCTCATCCTTCAAAGGGTGTACAAGTTCCCCGTGAACTATGATACCGAGATCATCCATACTGTAGCTACCCCTGAAAATGGCAGTGGCATTAAAGGATATGTAAAGGTAAAGGTAGACCCGCGCTTTGTAGATGTAAAGGTGAAAGGCGAGATCCCGGAACTTACCTACGACCAGGTTTGCACCAAAAAGGTATGCCTGGACTGGCTGGAGGAAACATTGCCCCTGAGCAAGTTTGCCCTGGAAGGCTTTGTGATCTGGACCGTAAAAGATGTTACCCAGGAGCAGGTGCTGAGCCGTGTGAAAGACCTGGTGATGAACATGAACGAAAACAACGAGCTCCAAAGCTACCGCAAGCTGGAAGAGAATATCCTGGCTGCCTCACAAATGAAAGAAGCTGCAGTGCACCTGCTGCCCGTACCCAAGATCAATGGCCGCTACGTGCTGGAATCCCGCTTTAGCGAAACAGATATTGTGCTGGGCCTGAAGGGGAACGAAAAACAGCAGCAGCACCTGTTTCAGCAGCTGCTGGAATATATGCTGCACAACCCGCAACCACTGGTGATACCGGATGTGAATGAAAGCACGGTGCAGCCCTATAACTTCCTCAAGTACCTGCCGCTCAAAGGCATTAAAAGCATTATCATCTCGCCCATAATGCATGAAGATGAGCTGCTGGGTATTGTGGAAATGGCATCTACCGTAGAAAATACCATCACGCTGGAAGCCCTGGGCCAGCTGGAACCTTTATACCCCATGGCAGTGCTGCTGTTAAGCCGGAGCCTGGATATACTGAAAAGCCGTATAACCGGGGTTATCAAAGAACAGTTCACTGCCCTGCAATCTGCCGTGGAATGGAAGTTCACAGATGCCGCCTGGCAATACCTGCACACGCCGGCCACAGAGCGTAAGGATATTGGCAATATAACTTTTGAAGACGTATATCCCTTATATGGAGCTATTGATATCCGCAACTCTTCCGTAGAGCGCAGCAATGCCATACATGAAGATCTGCGGGAGCAATTGCTGCTGATAAAAGATACCCTGCACCAGGTAGATGGTACTATTCACCTGCCTTTGCTGGAAGAGGTGCGTTTTAAGAACGAAGCCCTGCTGGGCGATATCAGCAACACCATGGTATCAGAAGAAGAGCAGCAGATCAACGATTTCCTGAACCAGGAAATAGCCCCGCTGTTCAGGCATTTATATGATAGCCATACACAGCTGCAACCCGCGCTGGACAGGTATTTTAAAACCATCGACAAATCAGAAGGGCACATCCTTCACCACCGGCAGGAGTATGAGGAAAGCCTGGCCAGCATTAACATGGCTATCAGCAAGTACCTGGATAAAGAAAAGGAGAACATCCAGCTTTCTTTCCCCTGCTACTTTGAAAAGTACCGTACAGATGGTTTGGAGTACAATATTTACATAGGCCAGTCTATTTCACAGCGGCAGAAGTTTGACCTGCTGTACCTGCGTAACCTGCGCCTGTGGCAGCTATCGTCCATGGCAGAAATAGCCAGGCTTACACATAAGCTGAAAGGCGAGCTGAAAGTGCCCCTGCAAACCACGCAGCTGATACTGGCGCACAGCAACCCGATAGATATCAGCTTCCGGCAGGATGAAAGACGTTTTGATGTGGAAGGCGCTTATAATATCCGTTACGAGATCATGAAAAAGCGTATAGATAAAGTGCATATTCAACCGGGCGGAGAGCGGCTTACACAGCCTAATACCATTGCAGTAGTATATTCTTACGTAAAGGAAATGGAAGAGTACCGCAAATACATACACTTCCTGCAAAATAAAAATATACTGAAACCAGGCATTGAAATGCTGGACCTGGAAGAGCTGCAGGGCATCAGCGGTTTAAAGGCCATGCGGGTTGAGGTGAACCTGGATCAGGAATAATAATGTAAAATCATAAACGTAAAAGTAAAATGCCGCGAAGCTGGGTACTGACCTATGTTCGCGGCATTTTACTTTTACATTTATCTCGTTCATAAAGTCTTTTCAATGGTCTCTATGAACCTCCTTCGTCGGTTTATGATTTAAAATTTTACATTCCTTTAGAACTTAAAACCAAATGTAATGTAAGGCAGCAGCCCCTCCGGTGAGTTAGCCACTGTAGCAGTAATAATGAACATATTCACCGGTGAGAAGTATAAGCCGCCGCCATACCCATCATGCCATGTGCCGGAGCTTTCGCCTTTTGCCCACACACGTCCCACATCATTATAGGCAATTAAACCCACTGTAGCGGGGAACAGGTAAGAGCGGAACTGGAACAGCCGCAGGCGCAGCTCCGTATTGTTATACACCATGCTGCTGCCCGCAAAGCGGTTGTTGCGGTAGCCGCGCAGGTTTTGCACGCCGCCCAGCATCATGGCCTGGAAAAATTCATAATGCCCCCATATAACGCCGCCGCCAAAGCGGGTTACAAATACCAGTTTGGCCGGTACATTAAAGCTGGTGTAAATGCTCATGTCCGACTGCAGCTGCAGGTAATGGTGCTGCTCCTGGTTCAGGCCCTGGTTGCCAAACAGGCTGGTGGTCCACAGGATCCCGCGGGAGGGCAGTATATCATTATTACGGGTATCTATCTGCAGGCCCACACGCAGGCCGGCGTATTGTTTGGTGGCATACACGCCAAGGGAATCCAGCCCGTTCTGCGGGAACTTGCTCACATACCGGTCGCTGTTCTCATCTTTATCCAGCGCATAATAGCTGAAGCTGGGACCATAAAAGAACTGTAAGCTGGATGCCAGCTTGCTTCTCAGCAAGGCTTCTGCATTATACAGGTTATAACGGGAACGGTAGTACCAGATATCTTTACCGCCCGTTTCATCAAACACGGTTTCATTACCCAGCCCAAAGAAGTTGGTAGTATTGTGCGGCGCTTTGGCGCTGGCCGCCAGTGTAAGGTCGGTGCTGCCAATAAAGTCCGTGAATTCGCCCAGGTAGCGGAACTGGAATGCCTGGGTAGCCAGCGCATGGCCGGCCGTAAAAGTATGCCGTACGGCAAAAGGCTCTTTGCGGAAACCCTGTTTGGTGTACTGGAAACCCAGCCCCAGCAGCACCCCGTCATCCTTGTTAAAGGCGGCGGTAGCCAGCGGCATCAGCTTATCGTATTTAAACGCCATCCGGTTGTAACGGATCACCTCCGGGTTGGAGGAAAGCATTCGTTTATCATTACGGTTCAGGTTAAAGTTATCCTTGCCTTGTTTCAGATCGTATATCAGGATCCGTTTGCCTCCGGTGCCGGAGCTATCCACATAAGTATCTTCATCCTTACCGCCAATTAAGCGGATACGTATAGGCGTGCTGTTTTGTCCCGTTACTACAAAGCGGTCATTACCGCCCATGCCATACACGCGTACCTCATTGGTAACATCAGGGTCAAAGGTGCGGGAATAAATGGGCTGCTCTGTTTCCCCGCTTTTGCTGATCTTATAGCCGGTTACAGCCACCTGGCCATTCGCTAATTTTTGAATGGAGAACAGCTCATTTTTCTTGGTGCCGGGTATATCCACCTCTTTGGAAAGGAAGCGGTAGTATTTCAACCCTTCTTTTTCCAGCACATCGCGGCGGCCTTTTAACCCGGCAACGGTTCTGTCGCCTGCAAGCAGGCGTACGGTATCCGGGAAATGGTGCACCGCATCCTGTATTACGCTGTCGCTCATTTGCTGCACCAGCTGGTGGGCATGCTGCTGCCAGTCATCCTGGCTCAAAGTGTTCAGGAAAGAGCGGTCAAAGTAGCGGGCATTAAAGCCCAGCCCTTCAATATCCTGGAAGTGTGCGCGGAAGCCCTGGAACTTAGGCATGATCCAGCGCCGGGAGGCTATGCGCGGCAATACGCCTTCATTTACAAAAAAGGCCTGGTCGCGGTCGCGGGGAATGGGGTAAAAATCTTTGCCCTTGTCCTTACCCTTTTTCACTACGCCCCAGCGCCACTGATCGTCATGGCGGTCCCAGTCGCCTATCAGCATATCCAGCAGGCGGGCATGTAATACCGCTTCCTGGTCCACACGGTTATCATTATCGCTTTGGATCTGATCCAGCAGCTTTTCAGTGTTATAGGTTTTATCCTTTACCGGCTCCCGCTCTTCAAACAGGTACACATCACCCCCAAAATCATTTTCATAGATTCCCAGGGAGGTATCTTTGGGCAGGTATACAAAGGTGGGGTTGGCATGTGGTACGCCTGCCGCTTCGGCCAGGGCGCTTACTACCGGAGGCGCATATGGATTGGAGGCAGAGATCTGGTCCTGCACCACTTCAAGTGCCACGGTTTGCCGCAGCTCTTCCGGCAGCGCATTGCGCGGGTCTTTTTTCAGGGAGCGCAATACCCACTCATTCCCTTCCTTATCCTCCAGCCGCAGGGAGCGGGTTTGCATGCCGCCGCCGCGTTTCAGTAATTTCAGGCCGTCTTTTTCCTTATGAATGTCAAACACCGGGAAGTTCAGCGGGGCAGCCCATACATTGCGGTAGTTATTACCTAACCAGAAGCGCTGCAGGCTGCTGGCTTTTTCATACCGCGTATCTGCAGCCGTTTTAATCACTGCCGGTAATGCGGATGCCGGAGTACCGGAAACGGCTGCACGTTTTATAGTTTGTATGTTAAACAGGTTGGCTGCATATACAGGCTGGGGCAGCTTGTCAACCAGGTAGTACTGTATACGCAAAGTACCATCCTGCATCAGCTCCAGGGCGCTAAAGCCATTGCCGGAAGTAGCGAACTTAGAGTTTTTACCCATCTTCACGCGGTCCTGTTTGGCGCCGCTGCCGCTTACCACGTAATAATCCTGCCCATCCTGCAGCAGCTGCAGCGCATGGTCATGGCCGGCCACAAATACTGAGGGGCCATGGCCCTTAAAAGCTTCTTCAATACCTTTTACCATTTGCTGGTACTCCGGGTGGGGCAGGTCCTGAATGCTGCCAAACACGCCGCGGGCCAGGGGATAAATGGAGCCTATTACCGGCAGCGGTATATATAGGGAGGGCTTCAGGTCGGTAAAGGGGAAGATATGCTGCTTAATGGTGTAATAACCGCCATGTATGCCATGGCTGCGCAAAGGATGGTGGGTGGCAAATACCAGCAGCTTACCGGCATTACGGTTTACAATATCATGCAGGGCGGCCATTACCTCTACCTTATCCTTGCAGTCGCAGGATGAGTTGGCGCCCGGTTTGGCATAAGGGAACAACCACCATTCACTATCCATTACGATCAGGGTTACATTATCGCTAATGGGCACCTCTACCGGCCCGGGGCAGCCATCCTGCGGTAAAAAACGCACATTGGGCAGCTGCTGGCCATCCACGTACTGCTGTTCATTGAGGATGGTTTCCCAGCCATTGGGCTTGCCTTTGGCCCAGTCATGGTTGCCGGGAACAAAAATGGCCCGGGCAGCCTGGTTACGCACCAGGTTCACCTGGTAATCCAGTATTTCTTTGGAAAGGGGATACCGGGACGCCGTTTCATCGGGTAACCCGTACGGGTATACGTTATCACCCAGGTATAGCACGGTATTGCGCGCATCCTGCATATTGAACTGTTTGCGCACAGCATCCACCACCGGGTTGTGGCCATCCTGGTGCAGCTCGCCTGCATCGCCTATCAGTATAATACGTTGCAGTACGCTATCCGTCTGTGCATGCGCTAAGGCGCTACAGCCGGCAGCTATCAACAATAAAGTAAATTTCCGCAGCATGGGATGTTGGTTTTAAGCGATACGTTGGTTGGCATCAATAGCTAAGGCCGTACACCAACCTTAGTTTTTCGATGAATTATTTAATGTTTCCGGTGTATGATTATGATCTATGGTTTGTAGCTGAACTTTAAAATGTCGGCCACACCGTCTCCTGCCTCATTTGAAACATACATATCCCCGTTGGGCGCAAAGGAAATGCCTTCCGGTTGATTGAACAGCTTATGCTTCAGGTGGTATACCTCCTGGATCTTGCCCTCCCGGCTGGCAATTACCAGCAGGCGGTTAATGGAGGATATAATGTACAAACGGTGCTCTATGGGGTGCATAGCTGCGGCAGAAGGCCGGAAATGATTGATCTCAATACCTGCCAGCTTTTCTATATCATCCACGCTCAGCTGATAGGCGGCATCCTTATCAAACTGCATGTTATCCAGCCGGAAGCGGTAGGCGCTGGAAACAGATTCATTCTTGTCTTCCGGACAATCTTTACAGATCATGATCACGCTGTTGGAAGGGGTATCCACATAAACGCTTTCAAACTCCTGCTTGCCTTTTTTGGAAAATTTGTATTCAGTGGCAGATACGCTGTCCGTGAATATATCATGCACCTGGAACAGGATGCCGTTGCTTTTAAGCACAAACCAGCCCTGGTTGGTTTTCACCAGGTCCTCATAATCACCGCTTTTGCCGAATTTGGTAGTAGGGTAGGGTTTGTCCGTATTTACATCAATAACAAATATTTTGCCCTGTTCATCATTAATGGAGTAAATATGCCGCTCATCGGGATCCAGCACAATACCGGATATTTCCTGCATAGATTCCCTGACACGGTACCGGTGGGGTTCCGTAAGTTTATAGCCCTTGGGGGATTGATATTGGCGGTCCTGCCGGTCGCTGAAGGCATTGCAGGAAATAAAGGCCAGTGACAGTATCAGGGTAAGGCGTACGCTCATAATACATAAATGCTTGTGCCCTGTGCTTAACATAAACGCCGCCGGAACTATAGGTTAGCGTGTGACATTATGCGTTAGGCGTTAAGGCGGTTCTTCAATTTACGGGTAAATTTAAATCAAAAATGCAGTAACTTGCTGTTCTTCAGAATTGTTATTTATGCAAACAGGTTCTCTCATTGAAGCAGCCGGCCAATATGTTAAGACACAATATCAACAACATCCGCATCCAAACCTGGTTTATCACAACTTACTGCATACCCAGCAGGTAGTACAGGCGGCGGACCAGATAGCTTCTCATTACCGGCTGCAGGAGCAGGATCTGATGGTAGTAATGATAGCCGCCTGGTTTCATGATACAGGTTATTTAATGGGTCAGTCCAAAGAACATGAAGAGAACGGCGCCGCCATGGCCCGTGAATTTATGAACAGCCGGCAGATACCGGCGCCCGTACAGCAGCAGGTGGTGGATTGTATTATGGCCACCAAAATGCCCCAGTCGCCGCATAACCTGCTGCAGGAGATTGTTTGCGATGCAGACCTGTTCCACCTGGGCTCCAAACATTACAAGGAACGCAGTAAATTAATGCGGCAGGAGATGGAAGCGGTTACAGGGCAGCATATACCCGGCGTTACCTGGACAGCCAATAACCTCCTGTTCCTGGAAGGCCACCAGTATTTTACAGATTACTGCCGCGTGCTGAACAAACAGCAGAAGGATGAGAACATCAGCTGGCTGCGGCGCAAGCTGGAGAAAAAGTCAGAGGACGGAGAACCTTTACAGATCATACATAACAACGAAGCAGTGGCTACACATAAAGAAAAAGACAAAAAAGAAAAAGATAAGGAAAAGGATAAAGAGCAGGAAAAGGAGAAAAAGCCCAAGAAGCCGGACAGAGGTATTGAAACCATGTTCCGCATGACCTCTACCAATCATATCCGGTTGAGCTCCATGGCCGACAGTAAGGCGCATATCATGATCTCCACCAACTCTATTATCATCTCCATCCTGTTATCGGTACTCCTGCGTAAGCTGGAAGATAACCCGAACCTGATCATACCTTCCTTTATACTGCTGGCCACCAGCGTGGTTACCATCATTTATTCCGTGCTGGCCACCCGGCCCAATATTACACAGGGCCGTTTTACCCGGGAGGATATTGAAAAGAAAAAAACCAACCTGCTGTTCTTTGGCAATTTCCACGGCATGGGCCTGGAAGAATATAGCTGGGGTATGCAGCAAATGATGCAGGATGCCGATTTCCTGTATGGCAGCATGATCCAGGATATTTATCACCTGGGCGTGGTGCTGGGACAGAAATACCGTCTGCTGCGCATTGCCTACAACATTTTTATGTTTGGGCTCATCATTTCCGTAATGGCCTTCATTATTGCAGTTATTTTCTTCCCGGTAAAGGAGTAGTTTCTTATCTTATTTACATAGCATGGCAATCGAAGTTCCTTTATACGATCGTGATCTGAGCTGGCTTTCATTTAACTATCGCGTGTTATGCATGGCCAAAGACCAACGGGTACCCTTATACGAACGTATCCGTTTCCTGTCCATCTTTTCTTCTAACCTCGATGAGTTTTTCCGTGTGCGTATGCCCGCCGTGCAGGCCGTAAACCACCTGTTACGGAAAGATCCCGGTGTAGCAGGGGAGGAGCCTGTATCTGAAGAAACCCTGCATGCCATACAGCATGAAATAGACCGTCAGCAGCAGGAATTTGGTACCATACTAACGCAAACCCTGCTGCCGGAGCTGAACCGCCAGCAGGTACATTTATATTATAAAGAAGCCATCCCGGAAGTGCACCATCCCTTCCTCAAAGAATATTTCCTTACCCGGGTATTGGCTTATCTGCAGCCCGTATGGCTGCACCGCAAACAGAATTTTTTCCTGGAAAATAACATGCTGTACCTGGTAGTAACCCTTACGCCGGATGATAATCCGGATAAGCAGCGCTACGTAGTAGTAAATATTCCCAGTCAGCACCTGCCCCGTTTTATGGAGCTGCCCCCGCAGGAGGATGTGTATTACATTGCCATGCTGGATGATGTGATCCGCGAAAACATCAGCTTCCTGTTCCCGGAATATACCGTTACCGGCTGTTACAGCATTAAAATAACCCGGGATGCAGAAGCAGATATGAACGAGCTGAAAGGAGATGTGCTGGAGCAGGTGGAAACCATGATCAAAAAAAGGGAGCTGGGTATTCCCACCCGCTTTTTATATGATGCCGCTATACCGGAAGCTGCCCTGCACTACCTGGTAGCCTACTTTAATATACAACCCGGTGAGCCGGTAGCCGGCGGCCGTTATCATAACCTGAAAGACCTGGCGGAGCTGCCTATGCCTGTTAAAGCGCCTGCGCTTACCTATGGCAAGCTGCCCCCCGCAAGGGTACCGGTGCTGGACAATGCACCGCGTATATTGGATGCCGTTATGCAGCAGGATGTGTTGCTGCATGTGCCTTACCAGCGCTATGATTATATACTGCGCTTTTTTAATGAAGCCGCCGCCGACCCGGATGTGCGGGAAATTTATGTAACCTTATACCGTATAGCCTCCGGCTCCCTCATAGCCAGCGCATTGATCAGCGCTGCCCATAATGGCAAGCAGGTAACCGTATTTGTGGAATTGAAAGCCCGGTTTGATGAGGAGAACAACATCCGCTGGTCTAAAAAAATGAAGGAAGCCGGGGTAAAGATCGTTTACAGCATACCCGGGCTCAAGGTGCATGCAAAAACCGCGCTGGTAAAACGCAAACGCGGCCACCAATGGGATTATATGGGGCTTATGGCCACCGGTAACTTTAATGAAAGCACCGCCCGTTTTTATACCGATCATGTGCTGCTGACCGCCCACCCGGATATTACCCGGGAAATGGAGCTGCTGTTCCTGTACCTGCAAAGCCGGGAGCAGCCAAAGGAGTACGGCTTTATGACATTTAAGCACTTGCTGGTAGCACAGTTTAACCTGGTGAGCCGCTTCTCAGCGCTCATTGACCGGGAGATTGAAAATGCCAAGGCAGGTAAGGAAGCACGCATCACCATTAAGCTCAATAACCTGCAGGAAAAACAAATGATCGCCAGGCTGTATGAAGCAGGGCAGGCAGGCGTACAGGTACAGCTGATAGTGCGCAGCATTTGCTGCCTGCGCCCGGAGCTGCCGGAAAGCGTGAATATAACGGTAACGCGTATAGTAGACCGTTTCCTGGAACATGCCCGCGTATTCATTTTCCATAATGGCGGCCGGGAAGAGGTGTACATGGGCTCCGCCGACTGGATGAACCGTAACCTGCACCGCCGCATTGAAGTATGCTTTCCCTTATACGATGCCGCTTTACAGCAGCAGGCCAAAGAGATCATACGCCTGCAGCTGGCAGATAATACCAATGCCGTGAGTCTGGATGCCAACATTCAGAACATACCGGTACCTGCACCGGCAGATGCGCCGGGCGTAAATGCGCAAACAGCTATCCATGCCTATACCATGTCATTAAGTAACCCGGCATAATATGCACACCTTTTCTTAAATTGGGATATGATGAAGCTCTTTTGGATCTGCAGCGCCTTTTTGCTGTTACAGCTGCCGGCGCTCAAGGCCCAGGCCCCGCTGGACCTGGAACATATTTACGACCCTGCCGCCAATGCAGCCGTTGATCTGGAGAAGGTAACCCAACAGGCAGCTAAGGAGCACAAATATGTGTTATTACAAATAGGCGGTAACTGGTGCATCTGGTGTAAACGGCTGTACAAGTTTGTGCATGACGATGCAGAGCTAACTGCCGCCGTACAAAAGAATTATGTAGTATACCACCTGAATTACAGCAGGGAGAACAAGAACCTGCCCATCCTGGAAAAGCTGGGCTATCCGCAGCGTTTTGGCTTCCCTGTGCTGGTGATCCTGGATGATAAAGGTAACCGGCTGCATACGCAGAACAGCGGTCTGCTGGAATCGGCGGACAGCTATGATAAGCAAAAGGTGCTGGAAATGCTGAAGCAATGGTCGCCGGCAGCATTGAACCCCGCCAATTATGTAAATCAATAATATGCACCATGGCTTTTATTGATAAAGTAAAACACCCGCTGCAGTTTTCCCTGTTCCTGCTATGGAAGCTGCCCAGCGCCTGGCTTGCAGGCGTTAGGGTAAAAAATATACAGCCGCATACCTGCACCACGGTAGTGCCTTACCGCTGGTTATCACAAAATCCTTTCCACTCTACTTATTTCGCCTGCCTGGCTATGGCCGCGGAAATGAGCAGCGGCCTGCTGGCCATGCTGCATGTGGCTGAAGCCCCGCAGCGTGTATCCATGTTAGTGACCGGTATGGAAGCAGGTTTTATGAAAAAGGCCAAAACCAAAACCAGGTTCACCTGCGGGGATGGCGCCGCCATACAGGCTGCCATAGCCCACACCCTGGCCACCGGTGAGCCGGTGGCCCTTACCGTACAAAGCACCGGCGAAAGTGAGGACGGCACATTAATTGCCAGATTCGCCATCACCTGGTCATTTAAGCGGGCTGCTAAAAGTGAAGCCTGACCCACCACAACATAAACAAAAGCGTACAAGAGAATGAAAATTGCTTTTCACGGCGCCGCCCGTACCGTTACAGGCTCGAAGCACCTGGTTACTTTAAAGAATGGAAAAAAGATCTTACTGGACTGCGGTATGTTCCAGGGCATGGGTAAGGATACGGATGCGCTGAACCACGACCTGGGTTTTGATGCATCGGAGGTGGATTACATGCTGCTGTCACATGCCCACATTGATCATACCGGCTTAATACCCCGCCTGGTAAGGCTGGGCTACAAAGGCCGCATTTACTGCACATCCGCCACGTACGACCTTACACGGGTATTGCTGATGGATTCCGCAGAGATCCAGGAAGACGATATTAAATACACCAATAAAAAACGCGCCCATGCCGGCCTGCCGCATATAGAACCCCTGTACACGACCGATGATGCAGAACGCAGCCTGCGCGCCTTACAGGCGGTAAAATACCAGCAATGGTTTAAGGTATGTGATGAGGTAGAAGCTATGTTCACAGATGCCGGCCACATTATAGGCAGCGCTGCTGTGCATTTGCGTGTTACGGAAAATGGCAAAACCACCCAGCTTACTTTCAGTGGCGATATTGGCCGTTATGGAGATGCTATCCTCCGCTCCCCGGATCCTTTTCCGCAGGCGGATTATATTGTAATGGAATCAACCTACGGCAGTACCCTGCACGCAGAAGCAGCACCCGCTGACGATGCGCTGGTGGAGCACATCCGCCAGACCTGCACCGTAAAAAAAGGTAAGCTCATTATCCCGGCCTTTAGCGTGGGCCGCACCCAGGAGCTGTTATATGCCCTGAACCGTGCACAGTTGCAGGGCAAGCTGCCTGAAGTGGATATTTTTGTAGACAGCCCGCTGTCCATGGAAGCCACCCAGGTAGTACGCACCCACCCGGAATGTTTTAATAAAACAGTAGCCCGCCTGCTGGAAATAGACGATGATCCGTTTGACTTCCCGGGCCTGAGTTACATTCATACCATAGAGGAGTCCAAATCGCTTAACTTCCGTAAGGAGCCTTGTGTTATCATCTCCGCCAGCGGTATGGCGGAAGCAGGCCGTGTAAAACACCATATTGCCAATAACATTGATGATGAGCGCAACACCATTCTGATGGTAGGTTACTGTGAGCCGGAATCCCTGGGGGGCAAGCTGCTGCGCGGTATGAAGGAAGTCTCCATTTACGGCACCTGGCACCAGGTGCGGGCAGAGGTAGCTTCCATCCGCTCCATGAGCGCCCATGGCGATTATGAAGACCTTGGCCAGTGGCTCTCCTGCCAGGATCCCGCCGCCGTTAAAAAATTATTCCTGGTACACGGTGAATACGAAGTACAAACCGTTTTCCGCGACTGGCTGCATAAAAAAGGCTTCCAGGACATCCAGATCCCCGAACGCCATAGGGAGGTAGAATTATAATTAAGCATGAATAATTAATAATAAAGAGGGCGATACTTCAATTGAAATATCGCCCTCTTTCTTTATTATGCTGGTTGCAGAAAATGCATTTCACCGAAATACTATTCCTACGATTATTAATTCTTAATTATTCATTATCGCTGCCTGCAGTGCTGGCCTTCAGCTCCTGGATCACTTCTTTAATGTGAGCGCTTTGTTTGGTCAGCTCCTCTTTCACTGCTCCATTGCTGCTATCCGCTTTCTGCTGCTTTTGCTGGGCTATAGGGGTCATCATGCTAACCAGGTAATTATACACCATGTTATTCTTAAACTGGTCTGCCATTGCTTTTATCTGGTCAATGCCTTTGGTTACAGCAGCAGTATTATCTACATCACTCAATATTTTCAGGTATTGAATAGCTGCCTCAAATTTAGGCTGGCCGTTAGCCGCCTCCTCAAAGGATTTGGCAAAGAATGCAATATCGTTCTTGTCGCCCTTTTTAGCATACACATCGCCAATGCTGGCAGAAAGTGCGCCTTTGGCGGTGCTTTCCATTTGTTTGGCCAGCTTATAAGCTTTATCCATATCCAGCTCAGACAAGCCTACCAGCGCGGCGCCGGCAGCAGCGTAAGAGCTGTCTTTGGTGGCAGTTTCCAGCAAAGAGCTGTATTTCACATCTTTCAGCTTGCCCAGCTGTTGCAAGGCAGCTGCGCGCACCAGCGCATTCTCATCGCTCTTGGCCAGGTTTTCCAGGGTGCTCAGGGTAGCTGCTTTAACATCAGCATTATCCAGCTTTAAACCATTAATAGTAAGCACACGCAGGCCATGGAACTTATCCTTCAGCGCTGCAGCCACTACCTTACGTGCATCTGCATTGGAGGTTTGCTGTTTCAGGCAGGCATCAATAGCTTCCCGGCGATCCATGTACAGGGGTGCATGTGCAAACTGGAAAATGTAGGTATTAATATCGCGGTGGTCTGTTTTGGTGGCCAGGATCACTTTATCCGCATCCACATTCACAAACTCCGGTTTCTTATCGTAAGAGAAGGTAAAGGTATCTGCCGCATCGTTCATGGTTACCAGGTGCCTTTCTTTTTTACTGCCGTTATACACGTCAATGGCTATCGGTAGCTGGAAGATCTTACCGGTTGTTTGCGTTTGCTTCAGGATCACGCTTACGGTTTTAGCCGCATCGTCGTATGCATAGTTAATATCCAGCTGGGGGTATCCCTGGCCAAAGTACCATTGGTTAAAGAACCAGTTCAGGTCTTTACCGGTTACTTCTTCAAAGGCCAGGCGCAGCTGGTGCGCTTCTGTAGCTTTAAAGGCATTGGTTTTCAGGTACAGGTTCAGAGATTTAAAGAAGGCGTCATCCCCCACATAATTGCGCAGCATGTTCAGGATCCGGCCGCCTTTCTGGTAGCTTACCGCATCAAACATATCCTCTTTATCGTGGTAGTGGAAACGTACCAGGTCACGGTCGCCGGCGTATTGGGAGAACTGTATATAGTTCTGGGCAGATTTATAGTTGTGATCATCCGCCATATCTTTTCCGTATTTATGCTCAAACCACAGGTATTCGCTGTAGTCTGCAAAAGATTCGTTCAGCGTCAGGTTGCTCCAGGATTCACAGGTAGCCAGGTCGCCAAACCATTGGTGGAACAGCTCGTGCGCAATTACGCTCTCGCCCTGTTTGTTATCATCCAGCAGCTCGCGGTCGTTCTTTTGCAGAAAATCGCCGTGCAGGGAGGCGGTAGTGTTTTCCATGGCGCCGGATACATAATCCCTTACTACCACCTGTGAGTACTTGGGCCAGGCATACTCATAACCCAGTACGGTAGAGTAGAAAGTGAGCATTTCCGGTGTATTGCCAAAAATGCTTTTAGCATAAGGTTCGTATGCATGTTCTACATAATAGTTCACTTCTTTGCCGCGCCATTTATCTTTTACAACAGCAAAATCGCCAATCGCCATCATAAACAGGTAAGGGGCGTGGGGCAGGTCCATTTTCCAGGTATCGGTACGGGTACCGTCAGCATTGTTCTTCTGGCTGGTCAGTACGCCGTTGGAAAGGGTTACATATTTTTTATCCACGGTCATGCTGATCTCGTCCGTGGTTTTCTGGTTGTTTTTGTCAATGGTGGGGAACCATACAGAAGATGCTTCTGTTTCACCCTGCGTCCATATCTGGGTGGGTTTGTTGGGTTCAGTACCGTCAGGGTTAATGAAATACAGGCCTTTGGCGTCGTTAATGGCCGCGCTGCCTTTAACTTTCAGCTCATTGGGTTTGGAGGTATAGTCTATATATATAATATAAGATTCAGTGTTCTGGTAGGATTTATCCAGCTTTATGCGCAGCTCCATTCCGTCATAATCATATTTAAGGGTGCTGTTCTTACCGCCTTTTACTACAGCCACCTGCTTAATGTCCATGCCTTTGGCATCCAGCGTCAGGGAATCAGTAGGGTAGAAATGGGGTTTCAGGGTTATCCAGGCCTTTCCGTACATATATCGCTTGGCATAATCAAAACGTACATCCAGCTTGGTATGTACCAGGTCGTTAACCTTGGTGGCAGAAGCCCGGTATATCTTCAGTAAGGGATCATTCTGTTGGTCCTCCATGTTGCTTTGGGCCATGGCAGGTGCATAGCAGGCCGCCGCGGCCATTCCTCCCAACAATACGCTCAGCAAAGTTTTCTTCAATAGATTCATGTAAAAACTGTTTTAAATCAAAAGTAGCAGGTCTGTTTATGGTAAAAGCCCAAATTTAAACAAATGGCCTAAATACGAGGCAAGTGGTTAAAATTCCTATTTTTGTCCGTAAGACAAGCAACTAATGATAAAGGCAACCGTTAATGGGCAATCACCTTTTACTATTCAAACAGGTAAGGAAATAAGCTGCAATGAGCAGATCGTGAACTGGTCTGCCATACAGGTGCCGGCAGGAAGCTATAGCATTATTATGGATGGGCATAGCTATACAGCGCAGGTGCTAAAGATTGACAGGGACGCCAAAACCGTAACCCTGGAAATAGCACAGCAGGTATACGAAGTAAGCCTGGAAGAGCCCATAGACCAGCTGCTGGCCGCTATGGGCATTAAAGATGCCCTGGCCCATAAGGTAAATGATATTAAAGCGCCTATGCCAGGGCTGGTATTAAAAGTATTGGTGGAGCCGGGACAAGCCATCCGCAAAGGCGATCCGGTATTGATACTGGAAGCCATGAAAATGGAGAATGTATTCAAATCAGCAACAGATGCCGTTGTTAAGGCCATAAAGGTAAACCCGGGAGTAGCCGTTGAAAAAGGGGAAGTCTTAATAGTGCTGGAATAATATTTGCATAGCAGAAGAGCAATAACGCGTTTTTTAGCAATTTTATATGATCCGATATTTTAAAAGAAGCATATATGTGCTGCTTTGCCTGTTGGCAGCAGGTCAGCTGTTTGCCCAGGAGCAGCAGTATTTTTTATATATACAGAACGAGAAGCCACAGCCCTTTTATGTGAAGTATAATGGAAAAGTGCTCAGCTCATCAGACCGGGGCTACATTATTATAGCAGAATTGCCTGCCGGCGCCACGCCCATAACCGTAGGCTTCCCGAAAAATGAAGCGCCGGAACAACAGTTCCAGGTAAAGCTGGGTAAAAGCGACCAGGGATATCTGCTCAAACAAACCGACGAAAAGAATTTTGCCTTATACAACCTGCAAACGTTTAGCGTAACCAAAGCCAATACCGCAGAAAAGGCGCCGGAACAGCCGGTGGCCGCTGCAGGAGGAGAAACATCCGCAGGGTTAACAAATACCAATACCACGCCTGCCGCCCCCTTAGCTACGGAAACACCGGCAGCAACAGCCGATACCACCGGCCAGGCTATGATGGCCGCCCTGAGAAAGGACCTGGATACGGCATTGGGAGGTAAAGCAGAAATTACCACTACCGGTAAGCCCGCGCCGCCTAAAAAAGCCAATAACAAATTTGCTGAAACCCTGGATAAGGTAGTGCATGATGATCGTCCGGAAGAAATAGCCGTGGAAGCACCATCGGCAGCCGCACCTGCTGCCGCTGCAGCTACCGGCGCAGTGGTAGATGCCAGTGGCGTTGTATTAACGCCTGAACCTAAAAAGAACCGCCGCAAACGCAAACAGGAAAGAGCCGCATTAACAGACGAAGAACAGGCCCTGTTAAAACAGGTGATGGATGATGAGCATAAAGCTGCCCAGGCAGATAGTACTGCTACGGTTGATGCGCCTGCAGCTGCTCCTGCAGAAACACCCGCTGCACCGGCCAATACGGATGTTACTGCGCCGGCAGCAACAGATACGGAGAAACCTGTAGCTGTTGCAGAAACACCGGTTACCGATACTGTCGCGGTGGTAAAAGACGAAGCGCCCAAAAAAGCAAGGAAGGTTAAAAAGAAAAAATCATCTGATCCGGAGTTCATAGAATTTATGGACGATAGCACAGGGCAGCGTAGCAGCGTACCTGCTACAGAAGCTGCTGCAGCACCAGCGGCCAAAGAAACCGCTGCCGATGTAGCGGCGCCCGCAGCAAGTGCAGCAGCACCGGCTATTACAGACGCTTCAGCCGTTACACTTGAAACACCTAAAGTATCTAAAAAGAAAAAGCGCAAGCTGGCCGAATTGGCGGATGCAGAAGAGCGCCCGAATAATATAGTAACAGATAGTGTTGATTATTCAGCTCCGGTGCGTAAGGAAAAAGCTGCCAAAGAGGAAGGCGTAAAAATGATCAACTCCGACTGCGCCAATACCATGGACGAAACCGCCTTCCGTAAGCTGCTGCGCAAGTTTGTATCAGCTAAGGATGATGATGGGATGATAACCACCTTTCAGCGTAATACCCGTGGGTATTGCCTGGAAACCGCCCAGGTTAAAAGACTGGCCCAGCTGGTAGGTACAGATGAATACCGCTACAGGCTCCTGGATATGGCCTATCCTAAAGTATATGATTCGGAAAAGTTTGCGGATCTGGGCAGCCTGCTGATCGACAATTATTACCAGAGCCGTTTTAAAGCTATGCTGCGTAAATGACCGGAGCTGTAACCCGCCGTTATTTCATAGATGTTTCCTATAAAGGCACTCAATACAGTGGTTTCCAGGTGCAGGAAAATGCGCTTACCGTGCAGTCTGTACTGGATAAGGCGCTGAGCACATTATTCCGCGCAGCGGTGGTTACCACAGGCTCCAGCCGTACAGATGCCGGTGTGCACGCCCTGCAGAACTTCTTACATTTTGATACGGAGCTGCCCCTGCATCCGCAGTTCTTATATAAGATCAATGCTATTTTACCGCCGGATATTGTACTGAAGGCTATTCATGAAGTACCCCCCGAAGCCCATGCCCGCTTTGATGCGCTGGGCCGCTCTTATGAGTATTACCTGTACAAGGAAAAAGACCCTTTCATGCGTGACCGTGGTTACTTTTTTCCTTATACGATGGATACCGGGCTTTTGCAGGAAGCTGCTGCTATTGTTAAAGAGTATTCAGACTTTACTACTTTCTCGAAACGCAATACACAGGTAAGGACTTTTATTTGTACGATCCGGGAATCGTACTGGACCCTGCACGATAAACAGCTGGTATACAATGTAAGCGCTAACCGCTTTTTGCGGGGAATGGTGCGGGGCCTGGTGGGTACTATGCTGAGGGTAGGGCGGGGCAAGCTTAGCCTGCAGGAGTTTCGTGATATTATTGCCAGCAAAGACTGCACCCGTGCAGATTTTGCCGTACCTCCGCAGGGCTTGTTCCTGGTAAAGGTTGCTTATCCGGAAGGGTTGCTGAGCCAATCCTAACACCTACCCAACACTCATTAGCACATTAGCCACATCAACACATCTTTTACCGGCCTGCCAGCGATCAATTTCATTCAATCCATCTGCACATCTGCATATTCGCACATCTACCCATCGACCAAACCCGCTCCCACAGCCCTTTTTTAAAATTATTTTAAAATCGACCGCCAAAATATTTGGAAGTGATCAAAAACTCCTTACCTTTGCGTCCCGCTTTGATAGAAAGCACACCACACAAAGTTCTTCTCACTACTGATTTTTACAAGCATACATGGATAACAGTTATAGGCTGAAAAGCAGGTACCTGTTGGGTTTGATGGATTTTAGCAAGTAAAAAAAGAATCTGAAAAATCTTCAAAAAAGATTTGGAAAGAAAAGAAGAAAATGCATATCTTTGCAACCCCAAAACGACGAATACAAAAGCAAGTTCTTCGAAACAAAATAAACAGATGTGACTTAAAGGTCTGACGGCTCATAACCGTAACATCAACGAAGTTAGTACGCAGGTATTAACGTAAGTTCTTTGAAAGATTGGAACAGCAGAAGTTTAGGAGTCTTTAAAGATTCTAAAACACACAGGTAATGTACAGCGAAAACATTAATTGAATATCGTCTGATTTTCTTGAGAAAATTAGTCAGTTCAAACAACTTCTTTACAATGGAGAGTTTGATCCTGGC